>Ga0210408_10000013_pt1 | contig 277580 bp, 251 predicted proteins | sample IncBWH4MmetaG_FD_155471 | JGI IMG/M metagenome (GOLD analysis project Ga0210408, IMG submission 155471) | Forest soil microbial communities from Barre Woods Harvard Forest LTER site, Petersham, Massachusetts, United States - Inc-BW-H-4-M | ecosystem: Environmental > Terrestrial > Soil >...
CCTGTCAACACTTCACCGGCTCTCTTACGATGACCAGCGCATGACTCGGGGTCAGGATGGTTTGCTACTCCTTTCCTGTAGGACTCTTTCATTCCCTGCTTCATGCCGGTTTATCCCGGCGTTCCCTTTGTGCCCTTAGCGTCCTTTGTGGTGAACTTTAGGAATTGCTAGATTGTATTCAGGCGTTGCACGTCGCGGATGCCGGGGATTTTTCGAAGGCCGGCCATGATGCGCTCCAGGTGCTTTACATCCTCGATATCGATCACCATGTCGATGGTGGCTTGGCTGTCGGCGGTGCGGGCCTCAATGTTGCGGATATTGGCGTTGTCATCGCTGATTACGGCAGTGAGTTGCTTCAGCATTCCGGCCCGGTCGTCGCAAAAAACGGTCAGCTTTACCGGATACCTGGAGCTAACATCCATCTTGCTCAGCTTGGCTGGTTTGGCCCATTCCACGGCGATCCGCCGGTCGGCTTCATACATCAGGTTGTTGACATTGGGGCAACTCACGGCGTGAACAGCCACGCCTTTGCCGCGCGTGACGTAACCTACAATCGCCTCTCCCCGGATAGGATTACAGCAGCGCGCGCGATACACCAGAAGGTCGTTATAACCCTTGACCTTAATGGCTGAAGTCTCAGCGCTTTGGCCAAACATCCGGCGCACGACGGTGCCCAGCGTGCTTAAAGTCTTGGGCTGCTCTTCTACCGCCGTCTCTTCGCCGATGCCGGGAGAAAGCTTGCCCAGGATCTGGCGCACGGAAAACTTGCCATAGCCGATTCCCGCCATGAGGTCCTGCGTCGATCCAACGCCATATTCCTGGGCGATTTTGTCGAGTTCCTTTTCATCGAAGTTTTTTATGGCCAAGCGGTATTTGCGCGCCTGCTTCTCCAGCAGTTTCTTACCAATCTCAATGGCCCGTTCGCGCTGATGGATATTCAGCCAGTGCCTGATCTTGTTGCGGGCGCGGGTGGACTTGGCAAAGCCCAGCCAGTCCCGGCTGGGGTTGTGTCCCGGCTGGGTCATGATCTCTACCACGTCACCATTGCGCAGCTTGTAGCGAAGAGGAACCATCCTTCCATTGACCTTGGTGCCCACGCAGGTATGGCCGACCTCGGTATGGATGGCATAAGCAAAATCAACAGCGGTGGCGTCGCGCGGCAGAATGACGACTTTGCCTTTGGGAGTGAAGGTATAAACTTCTTCAGGATAGAGATCCACCTTTAGAGTGGAGAGGAATTCGCTGGGATCTTTGACATCCTGTTGCCATTCAACCACCTGGCGCAACCAGGCCAATCGTTGTTCATCTTTGGCGCTGACCGGGCTGCCATCTTTGTATTTCCAATGAGCGGCGATTCCTTCTTCCGCCATCTTGTGCATCTCTTCGGTGCGAATCTGCACCTCAAACTGGTGGCCCCCCTCGGTCATTACCGTGGTGTGCAGGGACTGATAAAGATTGGGCCGCGGCATGGCTATAAAGTCTTTGATACGGCCCGGCACCGGACGCCACATCTGGTGAATGGAACCCAAAACGGTATAGCAATCCCTCACTGATTTGGTAATGATGCGGATCGCCAGCAGATCATAGACCTGGTCGACGGTAATTCTTTGTCGAATCAATTTCTGGTGGATGCTGTAGAGACGTTTGATGCGGCTTTCAACCTTGGCTTCGACTCCGTTTTCCTCGAGCTTCTGCTGAAGAATTTTGATGACGTTGGCCAGGAACTTTTCTCCAGCCTGCCGTCTTGATTCCACGGCGGCACGAACCTGTTCATAGCCAATGGGATCGACGTAGCGAAACGCCAGGTCTTCCAATTCACCTCGGACCTTGCCCATGCCCAGTCGATGGGCCAAGGGGGCGTAGATTTCGAGCGTCTCACGGGCCACGCTCTGCCGCCGCTCTTCGGGCAGGTGCCTGAGAGTCCGCATGTTGTGGAGGCGGTCCGCCAGTTTGATAAGGACCACGCGGATGTCATCCACCATGGCCAGCACCATCTTGCGCACGTTCTCCGCCTGGCGCTCTTCCCGGCTGGCAAGATCGATTTTCTCGATCTTAGTAACGCCCTCAACAATGTGGGCCACCTGGTCGCCGAACTCGCGGCGCACGTCTTCATCCGTGACCGGCGTATCTTCAATGGCATCGTGCAGCAGGCCAGCGGCGATAGCCGTAGAGTCCAGCTTCATGTCCGCCAGCACTACCGAGACTTCCAGAGGATGGATCAGATAAGGCTCACCCGAGGCGCGGGTTTGACCTTCATGGTGTTTCAGAGAAAATTCATAAGCTTTGCGGATGATCTCCAGATCATCCTGAGGGCGGTTCGCGGCGACCTTGGCCAGTAACTGCTTAAACTTGGCAGTCAAGACCGGATTTGGCACGATCGGGTACGGGTGGGTCGCCATATCCGATTATAGCTTGAGATTATTGGCCCGTTCGCGTTGTTTGAAATCATAAAGACAACCGGAGGGTTTAGCTCTTCTGAGCTCCTGGAGTGTGGGTCCCGGAGGACATTTCAGGGCGGGCTCCCCCGGTGTGCTGCCCGGTGGTTAAATCCACCTGAAATGGTACTTCCTTGTCCGCCAGCGCATCCCAGCCTGTGCCATGCAGGACCTGCTCTTTGATTTCTGAGATTGAGATGCCTTCCCAGGAAAGCCGGCCAGTAGTCCATAGCCACCCTGATTCGCCGACGGCGCTCATGGTCGTCGCTGCAATGAAAATCAGCAGTTTGAGGTGGGGAAGAACTTGTACGTCCATAATGGGCCTCGGTTCAAGCTGCATCCAGTGTTCCGGCTTAAGAGTATTCACAATATAGGCATAGCCGCCGACTACCACGCAGAGAGAATACGGATCGGGACAGGAATACAGTCCGTGGGCCACATGCTCGGATTCAAACCCCAACGCAAAAAAGCCAATCCAGGGATTTGCATTCTTGGGAGCTACGCGGATGTAAGTCCCGGTCCGGTCGCCCTCTTCCAGCTTTACAGGAAAGTGATAAAGCTTCTCCGCAGGATGCACCAAAGAATAGGATTCCAACACCCTGGCTTCGTAGCTTCGGGGAAAAACGAAGTTGAAGCGGATATGCGACGTCATTGGTGGCAGGCGTATGTGGTCATGAATTCAGCGACCCGCTCACGCACGCTTTTTACGCGCACGGGCAACTCCAGGGTGCTGCCTTCTTCGAGCAGGGGAATCAGTTTGTCAAACGCAGGTCCAGAATGTGATCCAATCAACATGATGCGCACTGGATGAAAAAGGTCCTTGCCCTTAGCTCCAGTCTCTGTTTTTACCTCGTTCACAATGTTGTTAAAACGTTCGACTGTAACTGGGAATTCATTCCCAATACGTTTGGCAAAGGCCTGAATAACCACCTGGGTCTTGTCGAGGGCAAACACTTCAGCATTATCTGGCACAGAGCGGGCAGCAACGGAACTGTAATGGAAGGCCAAAGCTGCCCGTTCTGGAAGCTGTTCCAGCTTGTCTACATACGGAACAAGCAGGTCCACCAACTTGCCAAACCACTGGAGAACCGCCGGTTGCGGCTGCTCTGGCAAGAGACCAGCGCGGAGGAAGAACAGTTGGGCCAGATTATGAATCCGCTCTGGCTGGCTCTGCTTGATGTAATGCCGGTTTAGCCAATGGAGCTTTTCCATATCAAAAACAGCAGGTGACGGCGTGACACGCTTCAGAGAGAACTCTTTCACCAGTTCCTGCGGTGTAAAAGTTTCCCGGGCGCCTCCGCTGGGAGCCCAGCCAAGCAGTGACAAATAGTTCATCAAAGCTTCGGGGAGGACACCCATGTCGCGGAAATTGGCGATGGAGGTTGCGCCATGGCGTTTGGAAAGCCGTTCGCGATCAGGCCCCAGAATGGTCGAGAGGTGGGCAAACTCAGGGACGGGCAACCCTAAAGCCTCGTACAAGGCCACCTGCTTGGGAGTATTCGACAGATGGTCGTCGCCACGGATTACATGGGTAATTTTCATCTCGGCGTCATCAATCACAACTACGTAGTTGTAGACCGGCATTCCCGAAGAACGAACAATGATCGGATCACTCACAACCTCGCTGGCAAACTCCACATCGCCACGGACAATGTCGTGAAACCTGATTGGATGATCAGGGATCTTCAGGCGGATGGCCGCAGTTTCTCCGGCAGCACGACGGCGCTCGACCTCGCTCGGTTTCAAGGCCCTGCATCTCCCGGAGTAGTTGGGCTGGCGCTGCTCCGTCATAGCCTGCTGCCGCTCACGTTCCAGCTCTTCTGCGGAGCAGAAACAGTAGTAAGCCTTCTCTTCCTGAAGAAGGCGGTGAGCGTTGGCATGGTAGATTTCCATGCGGTCTGACTGGCGGTAAGGCCCGTAGGAACCGCCTGTGTCTGGCCCTTCGTCCCAGTCCAAGCCCAGCCATTTCAAATCTTCCAGGAGTTGGGCTTCATAACGCGCCTCGCTACGCTCCAGGTCGGTATCTTCGATCCGCAAAATAAAGATCCCAGCCTGCTGGCGGACAAACAGCCAGTTGAACAGTGCAGTGCGGGCGTTGCCTACATGGAGCTGTCCTGTAGGAGAAGGAGCGAAGCGTGCACGGACCTTGGAGAGCATCTCTCTGATGGTAACAAAAGAGCTGAAGAGCAGCTTCTGGCTGCTAGCTTCTGGCCTCTAGCCAAAGAAAAACGTTCATTCCGAAGGCGGTCACGAGCGCGCGTTCTCTCCAGCGAGCGCAGTACGAAGGAGAAGCAAAGAAAATCTTCGCAGCAGAACACAAGCTTGCAACATCGCAGTTCAGAGTCTCATCTGAATTTGCAAGCAGCCCTCGGAACAAGTTTATGGCTTCCAGCGCTATCGGCCCTCTCATCCTTTTTCTTTTTGTTTTGCTTACTAGCGCCCATCTGCTGGGCTATCTGTTCGCAAGACTGCGGCAACCACGCGTGATTGGTGAGATCCTGGCGGGCGTGATCTTAGGGCCATTTGTGCTCGGGAAATTGCCTGCTTACTCCAACCTGTTGCAACTGGATATAGCTGCTCCCCAGAAAAAAGCTGCTCTGGACCTACTCTATTGGATGGGACTGCTGTTGCTGATGTTCCTCTCCGGCGCAGAGACCAAGACCTTATTTCAAAAGCACGAACGGAAGCAGATTGCGTGGCTGGCAATCCTGGGAACAGGCCTTCCTTTTGCCCTGATGCTCCTGGCCGGGTTGGTACTGCCCTTGACGTGGTTCATAGGCGTAAAGGAAAACCACACAGCCGTGCTGTTGGTGATGAGCATTGCTGTGGCGGTGACATCCATCCCGGTAATCTCGCGCATATTCTTTGATCTGAAAATCCTGCATACCAGGTTTGCACGCCTGGTGCTGGGTGTTGCTGTATTGGAAGATATTGGTTTGTGGGCAGTTCTGGCAGTTGCCACGGCCATCGCTGATTCTTCCGCCTTGCCGGAGAAGAAGATTGCCGGGCACATCGGCATTACCCTGGCGTATTTTCTGGTGGGACTGGCACTGGCGCCTCGACTGCTTAAGCCTGTCCACAAATCACGGTTCAACTTGCTGGCCATGAATTCCCCGGTTACCTACACATTGCTCATCGCATTTGCCTACGTGGCAATTGCCGGCCTGCTGGACGTTAACCTGGTGTTTGCCGCGTTTCTTGCTGGTTTTGCGGTCTCCCGCAAGCGACTGGGAGAAGCTTTGGAGACTATATCCCGATTTTCCTTTGCGCTTTTCATTCCTGTCTATTTTGCGCTGGTAGGTTACAGTCTGCTCTTTGGCCGGACTTTTTCTGTATCCATGCTCTTGATCTTTCTGGCAGGTGCGTGCGCTGTAAAACTGGTTTCAGTGGCTTTGGGAGCACATCTGGCGGGCTTTCGAGGCCTCGATACAGTTAATCTTGCGATAGCAACCAATGCCCGGGGAGGGCCAGGAATCGTATTAGCCAGTGTGGCCTTTGAAGCCGGCATCATCAGCTCTGCCTTCTACACAACGTTGGTTCTGGTAGCGGTGCTGACATCCCAGGCCGCCGGTGCCTGGCTGGAGTTCATTCTCCGGCGAGGATGGCCTTTACTTTCCGGGGAAGCTGTGAATTCCGGCACTCAGGTTGTTCAAAAGACCCCGGAAGTGTTGGCAGCGTGAAGGAAGACAGAATTCACTGGTTTGATTGATAAGCAGCGCCACCAGCGCTAAAGCGCTGTCTTATTGACAATATCTTTCCCCGGCCTGAAGGCCAGGGGCTTCCACCAAAAACACAAAAAACAACTACACCTTTTCCTAAACCGCCATAAATTTTACTGTCCGATTTCTCTCACGTGCGTCTGGGTAATCCGGTCATGCCAGCCTAGCCTATCTTCGTCGACAGCGGCCCAGGCATACCCCAATCCGAGAGAGCATCCGGAAAGCATGCTGGCTACAGCGCGCCAGCGGCGTCCGGAAAGGGAGACCTCCTGGCCGCGAAAGGTGCAAAGCTCCAGCCGGGCCATCTGCATTCCGGGTGTGCCTTCGGAATAGACCAAAAACAGATATTGATACACCAGCCACAACAGGGCGCCGACCACTGCGGTCGTTAGCAGGACCAGTCGGGGCTGCGGCAGATCTTTGATCAGCGCCAGGTAAATCATGGCAAATGCAGCACTGGCAACCAGGACAATCAGCAGGTCCACCAGACAGGCAAAGGCGCGCTGCTGGAGGGCCGCAGGCTGAGGTGGCAGTTCCAGCTTTTCATCTCTTCTGGTTTCGTCCGATTCCAACTGAATATCGGCAAAGGCAGGAAGCAAGTCCATTTGCTCAACTTCCGGTGCTTCCAGAATGCGTGGCGTTTCCAGCATAGGTTCGGCCAGTTCAAATTCTTCCACAGCATTTTGCGGAACAAAGGAAGGCTGCGCCATCATGGGCCGGGGAAACTCAATGATCTTGGGCGCGTCCGTCCTCCCAGAAGCAGGCGCAGACAGAGCGTCTGTTTGCTCCTCTTCTGTTATCAATGACTCGGGGTCGGCCACACTAAAATCCAGCTCTAACGTAGCGTTTGGATCAAATCGCTTGCGGCGGCGTGCCCGATGTTGCTGGACGCGTGAAACTACTTCCTGCCGCCAGGGCTGTTCTTCCGGACTTGTCGCGTTATCAGTCTTGGTCATAGAGGCAATGGGCGGTGGGTGGCCTTCTCCAGTGAGCACGTAAACTGCTTTTCAGAATCATCGGGGACCTCAGGATCAACGACTACAGCAGTGCGCCGAGGCCCATGGACACAAAGGTGTTTACCGCAGACTGGGCAGGTCATCAAGCCGGATTTTGAGTTTCGCCAGAAACGGGGAAGCAGCGCCGGTGTCTAGATTAGCTTTGCCTTTCCGAAAGCGGGCATGTTAACTTGCCCGTTTACACTCATCGCATGCCGTCCCAACATAAGTTTGTTATCACAGCAGCTTTCGTTTGTCATCTGTTTCTGAGTGCGCCGCTAGTTATCAGCCAGGCGCGCCCCGCCAAGACTGCTGCAGAGCAGGTCACAACAACCACGAGCCAGCCCGGCAAGAAACCGCCCATTTCGGCAACTGAGGGTGAGCCGGTGACCATTACTGCCCGCGAACAGGAAAAAGCTGGGGATGTATACACTTTGCGCGGAGATGTTGAGATTCAATTCCGCAACTCCACACTTCGGGCGGACACCATTACCTACAACCGTCTCTCCGGCGACATCAACGCCACCGGAAATCTTTCTTTTGAAGGCGGCCTCCACGATGAGCACATTACTGCTACCCACGGAACTTATAACGTTCGCACTCAGACCGGAAGTTTTTATGACGTTGCTGGAACCACCGGGGCGAGGTTCAAAGGCAGGAATGTGACCCTTACTTCATCGAGCCCGATCGCCTTTTCCGGCAAAGTTGTCGAAAAGACCGGGCCTGAGGAGTATGTAATTCACGACGGGACGATCACCTCTTGCGAACTTCCGCACCCGAAATGGATATTCAGCGCCGGAAAAATCGTTATTAAAGTGGGTGACTCAGCCCGGATTTACAACACGGTGTTCAGGATCAAAGGCGTCCCGGTTGTCTATCTGCCGTTTGCCGCTCCTCCAGTGGAAAGGCTCGGACGGCAAAGCGGGTTCCTGGTCCCCACGTTTGGCACTTCATCACGCAAAGGAACAATCCTGGGTGATTCGTTTTACTGGGCGATCGACCGCAGCATGGATGCTACTGTGGGCGCGGAATACTTCTCCAGCCGAGGCTGGGCGCTTCATGACACTTTCCGTGCCCGCCCAAGCGAGAAGGCCAACCTTAAATTTGATCTTTTCAGCGTGATCGATCGCGGCTTTGGTTCGTTGAAGCAGAAACAAGGTGGCGAAGACATCAAGCTCGATGGGGAAGCCATATTCCCCGGTGACGTTCGGGGCGTTGCCTCTTTGAACTATCTCAGCTCATTTGTGTTCCGGCTGGCGTTCACGGAAAACTTTTCCCAAGCCGTGAATTCTGAGGTAAAGTCAGTCGCATTTTTGTCAAAGACCCTGCAAGGCTTCTCATTCAATACATTTGCTTCTCGCTACCAGAATTTTCAGAGCACCGCTAATGGTGACCTGGTCACCATTTTTCACGCGCCGGGATTTGAGCTTTCCAGTGTGGACCAGCGCCTGGGCGTGACGCCGTTGTATTGGTCCTTTGATGCCGCCGCCGAAGGACTGCGACGAACGGAGCCCCTCTTTGATACCCCGAACATCGTCGGCCGCTTTGACCTGCATCCGGATCTGTCTTTGCCCGTGTTTTATCGCGGATGGACCATTCGTCCGGAAATTGCGTTGCAGAACACTTTTTATACAGAACAACGAGTACCGACAGCCGGCGTGGGCATTGCCATCCAGGATGCGGTAAACCGCCGCGCTATCGAATCCAGCGTGGAATTCCGGCCCCCAACCCTGGGTAAGATATTCGACCACACCCTGGCAGGCAGAAAGGTGAAACACACGATTGAACCCAGGGTGATCTACCGTTATACCAACGGCGTGGACAATTTTCCGGCTGTCATCCGCTTTGATTTTCGAGACATTCTCAGCAATACCAACGAGGTTGAATACGGCATTACTCAGCGGCTTTACCTGAAGCGCGCCAACCAGGAGTGCGGCGAGGAAACACCTAAACCCACCGAGCAACAACCCGCCAGCTCATCGAATTGCGCGCCTGCGGGATCCAATGAATTTATCTCGTGGGAGGTAAAACAGAAATACTTTTTTGATCCGAACTTTGGCTTGGCCATTGTGAATGGCCGGCGCAACGTGCTAACCACTACCGCGGATTTCGCCGGCATTGCTTTTTTGACCGATCCCAGGAGATTTTCCCCTTTAGTTTCACGGCTGAGAATACGGACCACCAGCAACAGCGATATGCAATGGGAGTTCGACTACGATTCGAAAAAAGGCCAGATCAACGCCAGCACTTTTTACACAAGGTTTCATTTGGGCGATTTCTTCGTCGAGGGCAGTCACGCCTTTTTTCACGTTCCCGGAGAGATCTTTGTGACCAATCCCATCCCCCCGTGCCCTCGGACTGGTCTACTTCCCACTAACTGTAGTCCCACCGAGTTCAATCAATTTAGGGCCATGCTGGGCTACGGTAGTCCCACCAAGCGCGGCCTGAGCGCGGCTGCCAATATCGGTTTTGATTCGACTTTTAAGTTCATTCAGTATGGGGCTGTTCAGGCGTCCTACAACTGGGACTGTTGTGGCGTGAGTTTTGAATACCGGCGTTTTGCCCTTGGCTCGGTCCGCAACGAAAACCAGTACCGGTTTGCTTTCACGCTGGCCAATATCGGCACCTTCGGGAATCTGAAGCGCCAAGAACGATTGTTTTGAAGAAGCAACCAGCACCAGCCAAAACCGACATACGCCGATTCCGCGTACATCCGTCCAGCGCGGCTGAGCCGCAACCAAAAGAAAAACCAACTTCTTACCGCTGATTTGCGCGGATAACGCCGATAAGGTTTTCTATTGTAATTTTCGCTAGAATCAGAGTATGGACTTAGGGGCAAAGCAGAAACGGCTGGAAGAGGTCCTCTGCGGGCTGGGACGCACGCTGGTGGCTTACTCGGGCGGCGTGGATTCAGCCTATCTGGCTTTTGCGGCGCACCGTGTGTTGAACGAAGATATGCTCGCAGTCATTGCCGATTCGCCCAGCCTGGCTCGGACTCATCTTCAAGACGCCCTTTGTTTTGCCCAGGAACAGCGGATTCCAGTCCAGGTCGTCCAGACTCTCGAGATGGAGCGGGCTGAGTATGTGCGCAACGATGCTCAGCGCTGTTTCCACTGCAAGGATGAACTGTTTAAGACGATGCACCAATTTGCACAGGAACATGGCTTCAGCGCCATCGCATACGGCGTAAATCTGGACGATCAGGGAGACTTTCGTCCGGGGCAAAAAGCGGCTGCCCAGCACCATGTGGCCGCTCCCTTGCTGGAAGCCATGCTCACTAAGGCGGAGATCCGCGAATTGGCCCGCCAAGCTGGATTAAGAATATGGGAAAAGCCGGCGTCTGCCTGCCTTTCTTCCCGCATTGAATACGGGCATCCAGTTACCAGGGAATCGTTATTTGTGGTGGAACAAGGGGAAGATGCTTTGCGGGCACTTGGCTTTCGCCAGTTTCGGGTGCGGCATCATGGCCATACGGTCAGGATTGAGATTGCCAAAGACGAATTGGAACGGGCCCTGACAATGGCCATGTTCGCTGAATTCACCCGCATTTTTAAAGGACTTGGATTTACCTATGTGACCATAGATGCTGAAGGGTTTCGTTCCGGCTCGATGAATGTCTCCCTTCCCGAGCAGATGCTGGTAAAACTTCGGTCTTAACGAATATACGGAACTCTACCCGAAAGATTTTGCTCTCTGAAGAAGGCCCCCAAGGGGCATCTACACATGCCTGACGATTCCACCTCCGTTGAACTTAACTTAACCTGTTATTAGCGCCCGTCATGAGATAATCTTTGGGTAATCTACAAGTAAGAAGGTGGCTTTGTGTTAGGGAAAAAACTCATTTCTGCCCATTTTCTCCTGTTCCTGATATTTATGGCGGGGGGATGTAAGGCCCAGAGCACGACGACGTCCGCGGCCCTTCCGGCCGAAGTGTCCTACAAAATTCAAGCAGCGATACGGTCGCAATACAGCGTCCCAAGCCGGGTCACCATTTCGCTTTCCGATCCAAAGCCCAGCGATCTGCCGGGCTATGACCAGTTCACGGTGACGTTTACCAGTCCCAACAATACCAGCACGCATGAATTCTTGATCTCCAAAGACCGCAAGACTCTCAGCCATCTGGAGAAAATTGATCTGGAAAAAGTCGATTTGCCCCGGGATTTGATGGCCAAGATCGACGTAAAAGGAAGGCCGGTACGCGGCAATCAAACCGCCAAAGTCACGATCATTAACTTCGACGATTTTCAGTGCCCTTATTGTTCACGCATGCATGCTACGCTGTTTCCCTCGCTGCTAAAACAATATGGCGATAAGGTAAAGTTTATCTATAAGGACTATCCGCTGGTGGAGATCCACAAGTGGGCCATGCATGCCGCGGTGGATGCAAACTGCCTGGCCACCCAAAATAATGAAGCCTACTGGGAGTTTGCTGATTACGTTCACATCAATCAACGCACACTGGCGGGCCATAATTCTGAAGAGGCATTTACCAATCTGGACCAGGCTGCCCAGGACCAGGCCAGCAAACATAAGCTGGACGGCGAGAAACTCTCTGCGTGCATGAAAAAGCAGGATGAGAGTGCGATTCGGGCTTCGATGGCTGAGGGTGACAAGATTGGAGTCGACTCCACGCCCACACTCTTTATCAATGGTGAACGGGTTTCCGGCGCTGTTCCGGAGGACGAAATGCGCGCTATGATCGACCGTGCGCTGGCTGATGCCGGGCAGCCACAGCCAGCGGCTTCCAATGCGCGAAAGTAGCTGAGCCGATGGAAATTTATTTACCTTCTGTTGTTTTGGCCCATTCTGAATTGAATTACTGGAGGCTTTCTTGAGTCAGGCGCTGGCGCGTTGGCGCTCCATGGTGTTCCTAATTTCGACGACAGCGTTGTTGGCCGTGGGATGCAACCACCAGGAGTCCGACAAGGACGTAATGGCTAAGGTCAATGGCTACAAAGTCCTTCGGGCCGAGGTGGACAAGGCGTACAACCGCCAGGTTGCAGGCTCTCCACAAAAATCCAGCGCTGAGGAAGAGCAAGCGTTGCGGCTGAATATCCTGCGCCAGATCATCGATGATCAACTCCACCTGCAAAAAGCGGAAAAACTGGGCATAATGGCTACCGATGATGAGGTTGAAACCAGGTTTGCCCAAGCTAAAGCACCCTATACCAAGGAAGAGTTCGAAAAAAAACTTAAAGAGCTGGGACTGACTGAAGAAGACTCAAAACAGCAGATCCGGCGCAATCTGACCCTGGAGAAGCTGCTGAACAAGGAAATTGGCGCCAAAGTAACTATCTCCGAGTTCGACATTCAGAGTTTCTACAACATGCACAAGGCGGAGTTCAACCTGATTGAACCGCAGTATATTCTGGCGCACATCTTTATTCATGCCCAACCGGGCCCCAACAAAGTTGAGAATGATGCCCAGGCGCGCAAGAATATCGAAAGTATCCATAACCGCCTGGACAGCGGGGAAGACTTCGCCACGCTTGCGGCTAAATCGTCGGAAGACCCGGATACCGCGCGCAACGGCGGAGAGATGCCACCTGTTCCGGAATCGAGCCTCAAGACCCTTGACGCTGCCACACGCGACGCCGTGCAAAAACTGAAGCCAGGGCAGTATAGCGGCATTCTTCCAGCAATCAACCCTCAGAGCCACCAGCAAGAGGGTTACCGCATCGTCAAATTGGTAGGGAAGGAACAGCAGGGGCAACGGGACTTAAGTGACACCGCAGTGCAGCAATGGATAAGAAATCAGCTACGTGGGCAGCGTGAACAGGTGCTGAAAATGGCCTATGACGAAACCCTGCGCGACGGCGCTGAAATTCACAACTACTACGCCGAACAAATCGTGAAAAATGCCCAGAAATAGGCGCACTACTTTATTCAATTTCAGCCAGCACTTGACCGGTTTCTACGGCGGCGCCTTCGGTTACAGTCAGTTTTTTGACGACACCTTTTTTGGGTGACTTCAGCTCGTTCTGCATCTTCATGGCTTCAATTACCAGGACACCTTGGCCGATCTCAACTTCTCTCCCGACGGGCGCCAGAATGCGGACAACCTTACCCGGCATGGGGGCCGTGATCTTTCTGACCCCATCGCCTCCACCATCAGAGCGGCGCCGAGAACGAAATGAACGAGGATCTCGGACAACTGCGCTGAAGCGTTCGTATCCAATCACGATATTGGTTTCTGTGGCAGTGCTCTCCTGCTTCACCTCGTAGGATTTTCCTTGGACTAACAAGGAGAGGACACCGTCCTGGGTGGAGATAACATCCAAAGAGAATTGCTGGCCATCGAGTTTGCAGCTCCAGCCCAAGTCCGTTCGTGCAAGCTCTACCCGGTGGGTTTTATCGGCAATGGTGACCTCGTAGATCATTGACTATTCGCCCCGAAAAGACTCCATGCGGGCGGCCCGCTTCCAATTAGAAGCGCCGCCTGACTTGGCTGCCGGCCCTGCTTTTCCTTCGCGATTATCGCCATTTTGAGGTGTGGTGGTGGCCGCAAAAAGCGCGGCGGAAAGAGCAGCGATCTCTACAAGTCCATTTGCAGAAGCAGCCGAGGCAGGATTGGAAGCAGCGAGCAACCGGTCGAGAAACCCAGTATCCAGGCGGGCAGCCACGAAATCAGGATGCTCAAGCATCCGCCGGAAGAGAGACAGATTGGTCTTGATGCCGCCAATGAAATACTCGTCCAGCGCGCGGCGCATGCGATCAATGGCTGTTGAGCGATCGGGAGCATAGGCAATCAGCTTGGACAGCAAGGGATCATAATCCAGGGGTACGGTCCAGCCTTCGTAGATCCCTGAGTCCTCACGAATGCCCGGTCCGGATGGACGAAGCAGCCTGGTGATTTTTCCGGGAGAGGGAAAGAAGTTATTCTGCGGGTCTTCGGCGTAAATCCGGCATTCAATCGCATGTCCGCGCATCGTTACGTCTGCCTGACGGAACGGCAACTTCTCACCTGAAGCGATGCGTAACTGGAGATGAACAAGGTCCATTCCTGTAACCAGTTCAGTGACCGGATGTTCCACCTGCAACCGGGTGTTCATTTCCAGGAAGTAAAAGCTGCGGCTGGAGTCCACCAGAAATTCTATGGTTCCGGCATTGGTATATCCGGCGGAGCGGCCCGCCTGCACAGCCACCTCTCCCATACGCCGACGCAGTTCCTCGTCGACCATGGCGGAGGGAGCTTCCTCGATTACCTTTTGATGTCGCCGTTGTACGGAGCACTCGCGCTCCCCCAGATACACCATGTTTCCGCATTCATCCCCCAGGATCTGGATTTCGATATGACGCGGATTTTCAATAAATTTTTCCAGATAGACTTCGCTGTCGTTGAAAGCGCGCTGGGCCTCGCTACGGGCAGTCTCAAATGCGGATTTCAGTTCCGTTGGTATGCGTACCAGCCGCATTCCCTTACCGCCTCCGCCTGCGGCAGCCTTGATCATCACAGGAAACCCAATCTTGGCAGCCAGTTGCTCCGCTTCCGGAAGTGTGAGGCCCTTGGTCGATCCAGGGACGCAAGGCACGCCCGCAGTCTGCATGGCCTGCCGCGCCCGGGTCTTGGAGCCCATGAGTTCCATCGCAGCCGCCGGAGGGCCGATGAATTTGATCCCGGCATCCGAACAGGCACGAGCAAATCGAGAGTTCTCCGACAAGAAACCATAGCCGGGATGGATGGCTTCAGCCCCGCTTTGCCGGGCAACCTGAATGATCTTTTCAATGTTCAGGTAAGACTCGCTCGCTGCCGCCGGACCAATGGAATAGGCCTCATCAGCTTTGCTGACGTGCAGAGCAGGACGGTCAACATCAGAAAATACGGCCACAGAGGCAATACCCAACTCCCTGCAGGCACGGATGATGCGCACCGCTATCTCACCACGATTTGCTATAAGGACTTTTCTAAACATTCGGGATGGAGGAGAACTAACGATTGTAATTGATGCGAACTCGACGAAGAACTCCAGGGACAAGCCGTGCCTGGATACATGTCTTCAAGAGAACGGCCAAACCTCGAAAGGCCCAAAAACAAAGCCCCTCCAAGCCGGAGGGGCTGGGACCGAAAGTCACCGGCTCTTATTTCTTCTGGTCCAGCACAATGCCGCCGGTGGTTTTCTTGGCTGCTGCATCAGCCTTCTTCTTACGAGCGGCCATGGCATCGTTACTGAATTTTTCACTCATCTGCTTGTCTTCGGCTTTGGCCTTGGGATCATCGCAGGCCATATCGGCCTTGCGAAGATACAGCAGGTTCATGTAGACCATGGCATCGTCATAATCCTGGCGTTTATCTATTGCTGTTTGCAGCATCTTGAGACCTTCATCCACGCGGGCCTCATTATTGGCTTTGATGTCTTGGCAGAGTTTCTGATCTTGCTTCTTCAGTTCGTCATCTACCTTCAAGTTCACTTTGGCCTTGCGTTCCGCGGTATCCGTATAAGCAGCTTTCCAATCAATCACGCCAACGGAGTAGTATGCTTCCGGGTCGCTGGGATCTGCAGTTATGGCCTTCTGGTAATATTCCCGGGACTGATCGAACTTCTGCATCTGCAGGTAAAGGTAGGCTATGCCCTTCAGGCTATTGACATCATTCGGATCTTTTTCGAGGACGGATTTATATCCGGCTATGGCCTGTTCAGCATTGCGAGTGTTGTCAGCCCCTGGAGCACCGGGGACATAGAGTTGGGCATAGGCAGTGGCCAGGTACAACTTGGCGACCTTCAAGTTTTCATCTAAGAAGACAGCTTGCTTAAAATGCTCGATGGCTTGTTCGTAATTTGCGTTTTTGTAGGATTTCACACCTTTATTGAGCTGGTCGCGTGCCTTAAGCTTGTTGCATCCTGCGGTGCTCAGCAGGAGGGCTGCGACGGCCAATAGCGCCACCAAGCGCGCGCTCGTGTTCATGTTTTCTTGCTCCTTACCGGAGTTAGGATTTTGAAATTGTATATCTGTTCAGAGTCGGTGTGAACGCATCAAGGGACACCAACTTTAAAAATGCATTCAATAAAGTGTTACAAGCAACTACGGGGCGGGCGGTTAAGCGCGCCCGCCCCGCATTGAGGAGTCAAACTTTTACTGCCGGCGCTTCACTTTCAATTGCCTTCAATTTTAGCTGTGAGCAATCCGACCTTATCCACCATCTGAGTGCCACGCGCGGTGTCGATCACCTGGGCCACGTATTGGAACTCAACATTATCGTCGCCTTTTACAAACATCACCCGTTCGGCGCGGGTCTTAAAAATGCCCTGGAGTTGGGCGCCCAGATCGTCCCAGGTAACATCTGTCTGGTTGATCTTGAGGCTTGGTTTACCGCTGTGCGACTCCAGCACCTGCACCACGATCGTCCGGTCGTCTTGAGGAGGAGGATTCGTATTGGGCGGTGGCGGCTGGGGAACTAACGCCTTCAGCCCTTTCGAATTCAGCGGGGTGATGACCATAAAGATGATCAGCAGCACCAGCAGCACATCGATCAAAGGCGTCACGTTGATATCGGCAGTCTGCCCGCCCGGCCGTCCAGTTGTTGTCATTGCCATAGATATGTACCTCTTTTGAGAAAACTTCTATTTAATCTTTCGGGCCTACAAGCCTTTTCTGCTCGGTAAGTCGGCCCGTTGATCCACGCCGCTGATCACTGTTTGCTGTGTGGAACCCTGTTCTAGGGTTGGGGTGTTGCGCCTTTCTTCTGATCGGTAAGCAGACCCAACTCGTCCACTCCCGCAGAACGGACATTGTCCACGACCTCGACCACCCCTTTGTAATGCGCCCGCGCATCAGCTTTGACAAAAACTGTCTTGTTGGTGCGCGTGGCCAGCCGGTCCTTCACTTTTTGGGTCAAATCTTCTGGATTTACCCTTTGCGTGTCAAAGAAGACGCTCCCATCTTTCATGACAGCTACGGTCAGGGCATCTTCCTTGTCAGCATCAGGCAAGAGCTGGGGATTGGCGGCCTGCACCAGTTCCACCGTGACAGTTCTCTGCAACAGGGGTGTAATCACCATGAAGATGATCAACAGCACCAGCATTACATCCACCATGGGAGTAACGTTAATGTTGGAGGAAACCTTGGCGCCTTCGTTTCGAACTACAATTGACATGGTTGCTCCTGAGGCTTACCGCCGGGTTGCGCTCCGCTTAAGGAAATAGTCCACCAATTCGCTGGATGAATTGTCCATTTCCACATCGAAGGCTTCTACCTTACCCGTGAAATAGTTAAACATCATCACCGCGGGAATGGCGACAAATAAACCGAGAGCGGTGGTAGCCAGGGCTTCGGAAATTCCGCCGGCAACCACACCGATTCCGGTGGCGCCTTTGTTTTCCGACATCCTCTTGAAAGCGTTCAGAATGCCGATCACCGTGCCGAACAAGCCAACGAAAGGTGCGGTTGAGCCAATGGTGGCCAGACCACCCAGACCGCGCTTCAGCTCTGCATGAACAATGGCTTCTGCGCGTTCCAGGGCCCGCTTGCTGGCTTCAATCTGTTCACCGGGGATTTCTGTGGACTCGCCGTGCGCCTTGAATTCCTGCAGGCCCGCGGTTACAACTTTGGCCAAGTGGCTTTTCTTGTTGCGCTCGGCCACGCGGATGGCTTCATCCAGCTTGCCTTCGCGCAAAGCGCCGGCCACGGCGGGAGCAAACTGACGTGACTGCTTGCGGGCAGCGCTAAACGCGATCCAGCGGTCAATCATCACGCCGATGGACCAAGCTGACATGATAAAGAGAATGATGACCACGCCGCGGGCCAGCCAGCCCATCTGGTTCCACATCTCCAACGGGCCCCAACCTATGGTGGCGCCACCTTCATCACCACCTTGAAAGAGCAAAAAAGAAGCCAAGTGTGCTTTGGCCAAGATAAGAGTTGCTAGGTTTGATACAAGCATGAGTTTAAGTTTTTCCTCCTCAGAAACTTTTCTTACATCAACGTCATTCCGGTGGAACTCTGAATGTCCGCACGAAACAGCCGCACGCCCAGAACAGCGCTCACAAGTCTTGCTGATTGAAATTCTTGGGATTGGGAACGGCCGATGACCGGCCGTCCCTTCGTCCGAAAATGCTTTAGGTTACATGTGGAACCTGACAGTGACGGTTGTCTCCACTTCTACCGGTTCGCCATTCAATTCGTAAGGCCTATAGCGCCACTGCTTAACGGCATCCATAGCAGCGGCAACGAGAATTGGATGCCCATTGAGGCTTCGAAGGTTTTCGATGGTTCCCTGTTTGCTGATCGTTGCTTGTAGAACCACGTCACCCTGAATATGGGCAACCTTGGCCATATTGGGATAGGTGGGTTCAATTCTCCTGACCAGGTTGCCTTCCATCACGCCGGAAGAAACCTTTCTGGGACCTACAGGTTTAGCGACTGCAGGTGGCGGCGCGGTGGAGTTGACCAGCCCTCCGATTACACCTCCGGTCGTGCCACCGGGAACGCCGCCCACAACTCCGCCAATAACTCCGGAAGTGGCCGGAGGCGGAGCCTCATCCTCGGTGATATGCTCGATCTTCTTCGGGATCTTGCTGGGCGTACGTAGCTCACCGTTCACGATCTCGCTGACCCGCGGCTTAACCACATGAACCGGAGGTGCAGGCGGTGGGGGCGGGGGTGGGGGCGCGGGCGCTACCAAGAATGTGGTTAGCTGCGCTCTGGGTAACACTTCAGTAAATATATAAGGCAGCAGGATCATCACGCCGACAAGACAAAGCTGGACTACGGTCGAGATTGCTGTAGTCATCTTCTGTTTTGTCCGGATCTTACCGCCGGACTCCATTAAGCTGTCTTCAAACATCCCTGTTCTCCAAACGTTGGGGAATCTTTAACTACATTGGACACCGGGACCGCTTATTTTGCTCCCAAACAGCAAAGCCTATTACTCAGCCTACACCTTGACGCGAACTTTGCCTCGGCCAGCTTGGGCTGGCACGGAGCCGACTTTGCGTCCAGACCGACTCAAACGCCAATCTTGATAGGCCACGAGCATGGGAGCTGCCACGGCAATCGACGAGTACGTACCTATTATGATGCCGATTACCAGGGCAAAGGAAAACCCATTAAGTACTTCTCCACCAAAGAGATACAGCGACAGTACTGTTAGAAACGTAAGTCCGGAGGTCAGAATCGTCCGGCTCAATGTCTGGTTAATACTTCGATTCACGATCTCTGACAGGCTCTCCCGCCGCATCATTTTCACATTTTCCCGGATGCGGTCGAACACCACGATCGTATCGTTCATGGAGTAGCCGACCAACGTTAGAATTGCGGCGATAACAGTAAGCGTTATGTCTTTGTTCGTCAAGGAGAAAGCGCCTACGGTTATCAGCGTATCGTGAAACACGGCCACCACTGCGGCAACGCCGTAAATCATCTCAAAGCGGAACCACAGGTAAATCAGCATGCCCAGCAAGGAGTAAAGAGTTGCCAGCCCTGCCTGTTTCCTCAGCTCTTTGCCAACCTGCGGCCCGACAATCTCCGCACCGCGCACGCCGAAACCGCTGGTAAAGAAATCCTGCTTCAACGCATCTACAACAGAAGCCGGCCCCACACCCTGAAGATCATCTATGCTTTTGAATACTCCGCCCCTATCGCTATTGCGAAAATCCAGGATTTTTTTGGCCATTGCCTCATATTCCTGGGGAGCAACATGCAAGGGATCGCGGACGATCAGGGCATCGCGCACTGCGGCAGCGCCTACATGATTGAGATCTTGCTTGCCCTGGGGTGGATTAGGATCCAAGGCTCGGATAATCTGGTCTTCACCGGCATTCGTCGCTTCGCTGGTCTCCTTCTGTTCAAGTGCGATGAGCTCTTCGTTGTTGCCGGGAGCACCGTAGCGCTGAATGCGCGCATTGTGCAGGCCCGCACGGTCCATGGCGGCGCGAATCTGGTTTTCGTCAGGACTCTGGGCAAATTTCACGCGCACCAGGGTTCCGCCCTTGAAGTCCACTCCTAGCGGAATATGGTGCCAGAACAGCATGGAGAGTATTCCGGCGGTGCTGAAGATCAGCGAAAAACCGAGGAAATACCACTTCTTGCCCAAAAAATCGATATTTGTATTACGAAATAATTCCACTTTTATAAATCCTTAGGACTTAGATACTCAGGGCCTCTCCCCGCTGTTTGCGGCTGAGAATGGCATCGAAAATTACTCTTGAAACAAAGACTGCCGTAAAGAGGTTGGCCAAAAGACCAAATGTCAGAGTTACTGCAAAACCTTTAACCGGCCCCGAACCGAAGATCATAAGAATACCCGCAGAGACAATGGTAGTTACGTGGGTATCTACGATGGTGAGCCAGGCGCGCCCAAAACCCTGGTCCACGGCAGCCGCCGAAGATTTTCCATTCCGCAGCTCCTCCCGGATGCGTTCAAAAATAAGTACGTTGGAATCAACACCCATACCGACAGTGAGTATGACTCCGGCAATTCCCGGCAAGGTCAAAGTGGCCCCGAAGAAACCCATAAAGCCGAGCAGAATCACCAAATTCAGAAACAGGGCCAAGTCTGCATTGATGCCGGCGCCACGGTAATAGATGAGCATGAAGATCATGACCGCCAACATGCCAAAAATGGCGGCGCGCACGCCTTCGCGGATAGAGTCGGCCCCTAACGATGGGCCTACGGTGCGTTCTTCCAACTGACGAAGGCTGGCCGGCAGGGCGCCAGAGTTTACGGCGGTAGCGAGGTCCTTGGCAGTCTGGTTCGTGAATCCGCCCTCAATAATCCCTTCATCGCTGATTTGCGAATTAATTATGGCGGCTTCGATCACTCGTTTGTCGAGCACAATGGCAAGCCAGGGGCTTGGGTCTTCCGGATGGTCTTTGGAATTATGCTGCCCGGTAAAATCACCGAACTTCCGGCCTGCTGAAGGCGTGAGAAAGAACCTTACCATTGGCTCGTTGGTATCGTTTTTTGTGGCGGGCTCAGCGCTGCGAACGTCGGTGCCGCTGACCACCGGAACTTTGGCAAGAACGTAGTACTTGTCTTTCGTTTCATCGTGGGAGCCAATGCTTCTTCCAGGAAGGATTTCCGTGCCAGGAGGAAGTACTCCGTTATGGGCGCTCCGGGCCTCTTCCTCGGTTGCGTAACTTCGCGGTCCGTCTAATTCTTGCCGGAACTCAAGCCTGGCGGTGGTCTTGATCATGTCCTTGACGCGGGCGGGATCGTCCACGCCAGGGAGTTGGATCAGAATTTGGTAGTCTCCCAACCCATGCTCTTGAATCACCGGCTCGCTAACGCCCAAGGTGTCAATTCGTCTGCGAATGGCCTCGATCGATTGGGTGACAGCGCGGCTTTTCAGGTCGCTCACCAGCGTAGGCTTGTAGGTCAGATTGAATGTGCCCTCAGCGCCGGCCCTTAAATCGTATTGTTGTAAATCTTCGCTGACGATGGTGCGCAACTTGGTGCTCTGATCGGGAGGAATGCCCTTGATGATGATGAGTTCGGGTTGCTTTTCCGCACTGGGCTTGCTGATGTCGGCAAAGGGAATATTGGCCTTTTGCAGCCGTTCTTTCAGCAGCTCCACGCCATGGTCAGTCTCGGCGCTAACCGCCTCATTGACCTCGACCTCCATAATGAGGTGCGTGCCTCCTTTGAGATCAAGGCCCAAATGAATCCTCTCCTGGAGGGCTTCTTTCAGGCCAGAGCGAGTAAGGCTCTTGGGAATGCCAAAAACCCCATAAAGAAAGATCAATAACACCGCAAGGATGAATCCGGTTTTGATAGCTAAATTCTTCTGCATTTCGTTAAATTACTTGCATCCACTCTTATTATTTTTTTGGCTCTTCGTCACGGGCCACTGAGACCACTGCTGACTTGGAGATTTCCAACCGTAAATTGTCGGGTGGGACCCGCAGGTGGAGCGCATCATCTTTAATGGCAATGATAGTACCGCGTATGCCGCCTCCCGTCATCACCTTGTCCCCCGTCTTCAGATCGTTGATCATGGCCTGCCAGCGCTTCTGCCGGGTTTGCTGCGGCCGTATCAGCACGAAATACATGACCGCAAACATGAAGATCAACATGAAAAAGACCGGGGCGCTGCTGGCGCCACCACCGGCTTGAAACAGATAAAAATTGAACATTTTTTGAATCATCCAGATTGTTTGTAACGGTCGAGTGTACACGCATCTCCGCAACCGGGAGATTTCTTACCTGATTGTCACCGCTGATGATACCGTCCGGGCCTCCAGCACGATGACTTCCTGATGCTGAAGCAATTCGGAGGTCTTCTGGCGCCTGAATCGGGGGCGCTCAAGCTATGGACACACTTCCTGAAAGAATTCCTGAGAGGTCCCCAAGACGTATAGCATGACGTACGGCTTGCATGGTGTCAAGGTAGTAGGCCAGATTGTGGAGGGTGTTCAGCACTCCCGCCAAGGGCTCACCCGCGACAAACAGATGCCGCAAATAGGCGCGACTGTAGCGCGAGCACACTTTGCAACCGCATTTCGAATCGGGCGGACCCTGGTCCTGGGCGAAGCGGGTATTCTTGATGTTCAGCCTTCCCTCGGAGGTGAACAGCAGCCCGTGGCGGGCGGCACGCGTGGGCAGGACACAATCCATCATATCCACGCCCATGGAAGCATATTGGACGATTTCCTCCGGATAACCCACTCCCATCACATAGCGCGGTTTATCTTTGGGCAAGACCTCCAGCGCAGCGGCGATCATCTCCCTGGTCTTTTCGCGTGGCTCGCCTACACTCAAGCCGCCAATGGCATAGCCAGGAAAATCAAGCTCCACGGTGCGCTCCGCTGATTCCCTGCGCAGATCAGTGTGCATGCCTCCTTGCACAATGCCAAACAGGGCTGGACTCTGAGAATTCCCTGGCAAGTTCCAAGGTACCTCCGACCTATGTGCCTCGAAGTAACTCTTGCAGCGCTGGGCCCACCTTAGAGTCATCTCCATAGAGTCCCGGGTGCGCTGGTGCTCTGCGGGATGTTCAGTGCACTCATCGAACGCCATAATGATGTCTGCGCCCAGAGCAATCTGAATTTCCATGGATCGCTCCGGAGTAAAGAGGTGCGACGAACCATCGAGATGTGAGCGAAAACTCACACCTTCTTCACTGACCTTCCGCAGGTCGCTCAAGCTGAAGACCTGAAATCCGCCGGAATCGGTGAGCAGGACACGGTCCCAACTCATGAACTGATGGAGCCCGCCTAGGGTGCGGATCAACTCATGCCCAGGACGCAAGTAAAGATGATAGGTGTTGCCCAGGATTATCTGCGCGCCCAACTCTTCCAGCGCGTCCTGAGATACGCCTTTGACAGATGCTGCTGTGCCCACTGGCATGAACACTGGAGTCTCCACCACTCCATGGGCAGTCATGATGTGTCCCAGTCGCGCAGCGCCAGTCTGGGCCTCTATGGTGAACGGAAGCGTCACAGGAACTATGGTACTTCAGGGTGCGGAGGTTCAAGCAAGCAGGCCCGTGCAGAGCTGGACTCTATCGTTGCATTTCGAAGCTAGTTCAAATCCACAGTCGCATATCATGCCTGGCGACGAACACTTACGGCAACGTCGGAAAGCTGTTGGCGGGGGTGAAGACCGCAACAATGACCACCTTGGTTAACCAGGCGCTTAACATCAGCATGATAGGCACGGCCGGAGCGGCACCAGCCTCTGGCATGCCGGCGATGCGAGCACAACCGGCATAGAGCATCAGCACAGTGTAAGTTGCGGCAAAGAACCAAAGAGCCACGATCACTTCAACGTTGGCAGCGCCCAAAATAGAGGCAGCAAAGACAAAGATGCCTATCGGCAGCAGCGAGGCCCCGGCGGTATAGACATCGCCGGGAATCGAGCCCTGGCCCCTGAATATCTTCCGGGCAATACCTCCAGCCGCAGCCAGGGTCAGAAATGGAATCACACCAACAAATGCTATTTGCAACATTTGTTTCGCGGTCATTTCACCGATTGGAAGTCGCATCCCCTCCGCTAAGGCCGCATTGTCCGCGATGCGATAGAGACCCCAGAAGAGGAACACTTCATAAAGAAGCCCGAAGATTAAGCCGATGCTCAGCGCGCGCGAAGGCTCGAGCATATCGAACGATGCCTTCAGACCCCCGACCGGACTTTGCGCGAATAGCTTGATGCCCTTCCACGCATCTTTGGTTCGCTCCTTAACTTCTCTGCCAATGATCTTGGAAGGTGCAGGAGCCGCGGCTGTAGCGGTTCCCGAAGAACTTGCCGAAGTGGATGGTGCTATTGAGGTTCCGCACTTGGCGCAAAACGCCGACTCGTCAGGCACAGGCTGACCACAGTTTCTGCAAAACATAGCTGCCTCCACAGGAACCTTGGGAATGGTCTTACTGGATGTTGATGGGTGCTTAGCTTAGGGTTAGAAGATGAGGCTGTCAATAACTATTGCGCCATGCCATGGCTCTGGGCCGAATAATGAAGAGCGCGACTGAGCTTGCTTTAGCAGAATTCAGAATAAAATAAATTTCGAATGAGAACACTCTAATTTTCAAATATTGCTTAGCATTTGTTTTCGCTCTTGCTAAGGTCGAATTGTGTTTTTCTTATCTGCCCAAAACGCTGCCAAAGCTAACAAGCTGTACAAGAGCAATGCAGTGAAAGCCTCCGCGCGGTCCGAGGAAGGTGGCGGAAAAAAGAACGTTCCAACCATCTGAAAAACTATCAGGAAAAACACATAAGCAATGACTCTGCCCTTGCGTGATGTGGTCCTGAGATACAACAGGGCCCCGCCGATCAGCAGACCGATTTCCAGAATGAAGGCCGGCACTCGATAATTCCACAGCCCCAATCCAACCTTGAAGCTATTGTCATAGAGGGCCAGGTCGGGACGATGGACGATCAAATCCAATATCCAATGAGAAAAGACGGCAGCCCCAACGACAATTCCGATACGCGCGCCCTTAAGGCTGGGGAAAAATTGGCAGACAACAAAGGCAAGCACCGCCCATAAAAATGCTCCCACCAAGCTATGCGTGTAGGGCATGTAGTAGAGATCCAACGGATTGGAGGCAGTGATCCCAGGAACGATCCGGACTTTCTCAATCCCCAGCAGGACGAAGATCGCCCAGAGAACGTCGACAAATTGCACCGCAATGAAAAGAAGCCAAAGCGGGATCCTTTTCTCAATCGATTTCGCCGCGAAACTCGCGCTGTAGTGCCCGACAAGCAATAGTGACTCCTCCAAAATTCTTCAGAGCGCTGCCGTGGAAGGCGTCCTGGTGCTAGGACTTGCTGCTCTTGCTATAACGTTCAGCAGCCTTGGCCGGATTAATAAAAGCCCTGGTTACAGTGCCACGGCCAATCTCTTCTACGCCATTGTGAGCGGTGACGCGGAAGACATAGAAGCGTCCCTGAGTTGATTCCAGGACCGCTTTGGCTTTGACTCTCGCCCCAATTCCAGTGGGAGCGCGGTGCTCGATGTTAATCGCTGTGCCCACACTGACCTCTCCTGGGTCTCCAAAAGGTTTGAGCGCCTCAAAGGCGGCAAATTCCATCAGCCCAATCATGTTTGGCGTGGAAAACACCGGTGGCAGGTCTTTGTTGTGAGCTGTGAGCGTATGCTGGAATTCAACTGTCTGCTCAACTTCTCCATGGACTCCGAGTGGAACTGATTTTGCCATCTTCAGAATTTATCAGACGCGCCAGATCTGCGTAAATTTGCGGTTACCGGCTCTTGGCGATAGGCCATGGCTCCGAGACTCCCACGTCTTGGGAGTTTCGAGAAACGATGGTACCTGTACTTAAGATTTCCCATTTTGGACATTGATGAGCTGTTGTTCCATTTTGGGAAATTGAACTGGTGAAATTCTTCCTTTCTTAAAGAAAACGCTGAAAAGCAATGATAGACTGCGCGCCGTCTTTGAAATATCACCCGAAGACGAATCTTGCGAAACCCTGGCCATTTCCTGCTGGCCAGACAGCTTATTCCATTAACAACGCAGAGAAATGAATCAACTTTACCCCTGGAGGTCTAAGTAATGAAAGCTTCTACACGCAACTGGTATAGGCAAGAGCGGATCATCCATCAGCTTCTGGCCTGCGTTCTTGCAGCCGGCTGGCTACTGAGCGGAACCGCTCTCGAAGCCCAGGTTGATCCTGGTCCACGCGGAGGCCCGCCCGGAGCAGGCGGCCCAGTGCCCACGCTTAACCTTGTTGAAACTCGATTCTGGGACGGCGGACTGGCTCACTTTCAGGATATTTTTTCGGTGCGGGGAACACTGCCAGGAGAACCGGGCGTAGGACTTGGACCGGCCTTCAACGGCAATAGTTGTGCCCAGTGCCATGCCGAACCGGCTGTGGGAGGCAGCAGCCCCGGTTTCAATAGTCCCACACATCCTGTTCCGAATCCTCAAGTTGCTTTAGCTACCCTGGATGGCGCCACCAATTTCGTTCCTGCATTTGTAATACCCAAGGGTCCGGTCGTGGAAGCGCGCTTTATTCTGGATTCCACGGGCGCCTTGGATGGCGGAGTGCACAACCTGTATACGATCCAGGGCCGCGTGGATGCGCCGGGCTGCATCCTTGCCCAGCCGAATTTTCCGGCGGAGCTTGCCAACAACAACGTCATACTCCGCATCCCAACCCCAACTTTCGGTCTGGGTTTTGTAGAGAACACGCCGGATAGCGCATTGCAAGCCAACCTCGCAGCGAATGCGCCGGCCAAAGCTGCCCTGGGTATCTCGGGACGTTTCAATACCAGTGGTAATGACGGGACGATCACCCGTTTTGGCTGGAAGGCCCAAAACAAGTCGCTCCTGATCTTCTCCGGCGAGGCCTCGAATGTTGAGCAGGGAGTCTCGAACGAGCTTTTCCCCAACGAGCGGTCGGCCGTGCTGGGATGCGTCTTCAACCCAACTCCGGAAGACAGCACACATATCATTGTGCCTGCGGGGCCTACAGCCGGCGACGATGCCAGTCAAATCTCATCGTTGGCCGTGAACTTCGGAGCATTCATGCGTCTCAATGCGGTACCGATTCCTATAGCGTTGACTCCATCCGCCATGAATGGTCAAAAGTTGTTTGGAACCTCGGTGAATTCTGGAATCGGCTGCGTCCTGTGCCACTCTGATACTTTGATCACCGCTCCTTCGCCATTTACCGGCATGAGCAACTTCAAATATCAGCCTTTCTCAGATTTTGCTCTCCATCACATGGGATCCACACTTGCAGATGGCGTGAGCCAGGGCGTGGCTGGGCCCGATGAGTTCCGGACCGCGCCACTCTGGGGTGCCGGCCAGCGCCTGTTCTTCCTACACGACGGGCGAACAACGAATTTGCTGGTCGCCATAAGAATGCACTTCGGAAATGCGGCGGACTGCGTTACTACCAGTTCGTCCCAAAACTTCAAGGTCAACGGCATTCCCAAATCGCCCTCCTCAAGCACGACGTTCTGCGGCTCGGAGGCCAATGCTGTCGTCAATAACTTTTTTGCCCTCGCTCCGGCGCAGCAACAGGATATTCTCAATTTCCTGCGCTCGCTCTAAAGCGGACGTCCCAATTCGCATGGACTGACAGGCCTTCGGTCGAGGGCTTGTCAGTCCGCAATTCAGAACAAAGCCGGCAGACAAAAACGCCGTTCTTGCTTCAGTCGTCCCTTCACTGCCCCTGTTTTCCTCGAAATCCACCCGGCGCCAAATCAATCTTCAGCGAATAAATACAAGCCTTTTGCGCTGTATAATTAGAAATTGTCCCAATGGTATCTGGAAGATCAGTGAAACCCTCGAAAAACCACAGCAGAATTCGCTCGACAACGGTAGTGTGCGTGCGCCGGGACGGCAATGTCGTCATGGCCTCCGACGGCCAGGTCACTCTGGGTGAAGGCATCATCAAGCATACTGCCAAAAAGATACGGCGACTTTACAACGACAAGATTCTTGCCGGTTTTGCCGGTTCCACAGCCGATGCTTTTTCCCTGTTCGCCCGTTTTGAAGCCAAGCTGGAACAGTTTCACGGTAATCTTGGAAGGGCTGCGGTAGAACTGGCCAAGGATTGGCGTACGGACAAAGTTTTGCGCCACCTTGAAGCGCTGCTCCTGGTAAGCGACCTGAAGCAGACATTCCTGATCAGCGGCGCGGGCGATGTGATTGAGCCGGATGGCGGTGTGGCTGCGATCGGGAGCGGCGGACCCTATGCGCTGGCTGCGGCCAAAGCTTTGGTTGAAAACACGCAGCTTCCCGCGCGCAAAATCGCCGAGGAAGCCATGAAGATTGCCGGCAAGATCTGCATTTATACCAATGAGATATTTACACTGGAGGAGCTGGAGGATTCCGACAAGCACCACAGTGCATCCAGCCCTGAGAAATGAGCAGCGCCGAAAGGTATTGAGGAGCAGCAGTTAAGATGGCTATCTATTTACCCGGAACAGCAGAAGAAGCTGACTTGATTCTGGACGAACTAACTCCCCGCGAAATTGTCGCCGAGTTGGATAAATACGTGGTCGGCCAGCATGCCGCCAAGCGGGCCGTGTCGATTGCCTTGCGCAACCGCATGCGTCGCCAGAAACTTTCGCCTGAGCTGGCGGAAGAGATCATGCCCAAGAACATCATCATGATCGGACCTACCGGGGTAGGCAAGACAGAGATAGCCCGTCGCCTGGCCAAGCTGGCGAATTCACCGTTCTTGAAAGTTGAGGCCTCCAAGTTCACTGAGGTCGGCTATGTAGGCCGTGATGTGGAATCGATGGTCCGCGATTTGGTGGAGATCGCCATTGATATGGTCCGTGACGAGAAACTGGAAGAAGTAGCGGAAAAAGCCGAACTCAATGCCGAAGAAAGATTGCTGGATTTGCTCCTGCCTGCTACCCCCGCTCAGCCTCAGCCTACTGCCGGATTTGCCCTGGCGACTGAAGATGGCGACTCCAACTCCCGCACTCGCGAAAAACTGCGCCAGCAACTGCGTGAAGGCAAGCTGGATGAGCGCGTCGTTGAACTTGAAGTCAGGGAACGCTCTATGCCCGCCTTCGAGATCATCTCCAATCAAGGCGTGGAAGAGATGGACATCAACATCAAAGAAATGCTGCCTAACATCTTTGGCCAACGCACCAAACGGCGCAAGATGAAGGTCAGTGAGGCCTTCGAATATCTGATTCAAGAAGAAGAATCACGGCTGATTGATATGGACCAAGTCACCCGCGTTGCGGTGGACCGGGTGGAGCAATCCGGCATTATCTTTCTCGATGAGATTGACAAGATTGCCGGACGCGAGAGCGGCCATGGTCCTGATGTCTCCCGTGAGGGCGTACAGCGGGACATTCTGCCGATTGTGGAAGGTACAACGGTAAACAGCCGTTATGGGATGGTGCGTACCGACCATATCCTGTTCATCGCAGCCGGAGCTTTTCACGTCTCGAAACCGAGTGACCTCATCCCGGAGCTTCAAGGACGCTTTCCCATCCGCGTGGAGCTGAAGTCCCTCACCATGGACGATTTCATTGCTATCCTCACCGAGCCAAAATCATCCTTGGTCAAGCAATATACCGCGCTGCTTGAAACCGAAGGACTCAAGCTGGAGTTTACTCGCGATGCGCTCGATGAGATCGCCAGCTTCGCTTTCCGCGTGAACGAAGCCACTGAGAATATCGGCGCCCGCCGCCTCCATACCATCATGGAACGCGTACTGGATGAAATCAGCTTCAATGCGCCGGATATCACTGAAAAAACCGTGGTGGTGGATGCGGCCTATGTCAACAAGATGCTGAGCGACATCGTGAAAGACCAGGACCTGTCACGATACATTCTGTGATTCTTCTTGTCTTTTCCATGTTCTGAGCCAAAAGAAGTTGGTTTATCTTCTCCGCGTCTCCGCACTGCACATTTGAGTTTCAGGGTCTGAAACCATGTAAAGCGGGCTGAGGGCTGATTGCTTCGTTCAAAACTCGATCGAGCAGACTTCCCGCACTTCAGCCATGTGGCGGATTTCCTGTAAGACGCTTTCCGAGGCGCTGCTGTCTACCTGCACCACAGCTATGGCTTCCGACTTGCCGACGTCGTTGCTGCGGCCGAGCGCCAAGTTGGCAATGTTGATATTGTGCTTCCCCAAGATGGTCCCGATCTTGCCCACCACCCCGGGCACGTCACTGTTGCGAATGCAGATCAGCTTGCCTTCGAGGGGAACTTCGATGTGGATGTTGTCCACCCCCAACAGGCGCAAAGAAGTTCCGTGAAGGACCGTGCCTTGCACCAGACGCTCGTCCGAAGCGGTCTTAAGTACTAAAGAAATCGTCTCGCCCTCGCTGCCGCCAGAGCCCTTGGCCCGCTTGCTTTCGTGGACTTGGATTCCTCTTTCCTGTGCAATAGCGGCGGCATTAACCACATTGGCGCGCTCCGAGATCAACTGGTTCAACACACCCTGAATGGCGGCATTGCGGATCAGCTCGGTTTTCCATTCGCCGATGCGTCCGCCGTAGCGAAGGGACAGCTCCTGAACTGAGCCGGAGCCGGTAATCACCCTGGCCAGAAGCGCTCCCAGCTTTTCCGCGAGGGCAATGTAGGGCCGCATTTGCGCGTATTGCTGGTAGTCGATGGAAGGCATGTTGACAGCGTTTTGGATCACACCGCGTTTCAGGTACTCGCGGATCTGACTGGCAATCTGGACACCGACGGCATCCTGGGCCTCGTTGGTTGATCCGGCGATGTGCGGAGTGGCAATTACATTTTCGAGGACCAGCAAAGGTGAATTCTTGGGAGGCTCCTCGCTAAAGACATCCAGCGCCACACCCCCCACATGTTTGCTCGCCAGGGCTGCTGCGACCGCGGCTTCGTCCACCAGTTCACCGCGAGCACAGTTGATGATGCGCACGCCACGCTTCATTTTGGCCAGGGATTTTTCATTGATCATTCCGACAGTTTGCGGCGTCAATCCCACGTGAAGAGTGAGGTAATCGGCCACAGCATAAATTTCGTCCAGCTCGGCCATCTCAATTCCCTGTTCGCTGGCCACGGTGGCCGCCACAAAAGGATCATGGGCGATGATTTTCATCTCGAATGCTGCGGCCCGCCGGGCGACTTCCATACCAATGCGGCCTAATCCTATGATTCCCAGAGTCTTGCCACGAAGTTCGGTCCCCTGAAGCAATTTCTTTTCCCACTTGCCCGCGCGGGTGGTGGAGTCGGCGCGTGAGATATACCTGGCCAGCGCCAGCATGAGCGCCAGCGTGTGCTCAGCTACAGCCACAGCATTGGCTCCAGGGGTGTTCATGACGGCGATGCCTGCCTTGGTAGCAGCGTCCAGGTCGATGTTGTCCACCCCGACGCCGGCCCGTCCAATCACTCGCAGTTTCCCTGCATGGCGCAGCATACCTGCATTCACATCCACAGCAGAACGAACAATGAGAGCATCGGCATCGGGAAGCGCGCTGGCCAGGTCGCCATTGAGCTGGTCGTGAGTGACAACCGTCCACTCCAGCTCCTCTCGCAGAAGCTGGACTGCATTGGCTGCAACTTTCTCAGCAATAACAATTTTCATGAATTCTCCCTCAAGCTCCCACACCGCTGGTCAATGACTGCGCATAAACGGACTGGGCCGCACGCAAACCGGCGCCAAATTCAACCTTTCTGCCGATTCCAGCCAGCACGTGCTCGAGTGCGCCAATAATGGCGATAGTGTCCAGGTAATCATAAAAACCCAGATGGGCAATGCGGAAAAGCTGGCTCTTCATCTCGCCCTGGCCGTTGGCGATGATTGCTCCGAACTGGTTGCGCAATGCCTTCACAATATCGCCGGAATCAATTCCCTCGGGAGAAGCAACAGCGGTCAGGGCAGCTCCAGGAGAGCCAGCCGAAAACAATTTCAGGCCCAGCGCCTGGGCCGCGGCCCGGGTCATAGCAGCCGCAGTCTCGGCGTTACGAATCAAGAGAGTGCGTCCGGCAGCCAGATCGCCTCCACCCTGTTCACGGAGGTAGTCAAAAGCAGAGGCCAGCGCAGCCACCAGAGCAGTCGAAGGAGTGTAGGAAGATTCCCCCTTGGCGCCGTTCTTGTTCTCTTTGCGCAGGTCAAAGTAGTAGCGCGGGTTCTTGCTGGTCTCCATGCGCTGCCATGCGCGCTGGCTCACAGCACAATACGCCAGTCCTGGAGGGACCATGACTGCTTTCTGTGATCCGCCGATGATCATGTCGACGCCCCAGCCATCCACATCAAATGTGGTAGTTCCCAGGCCGGTGATGGCGTCCACGACCAGCAAGGTAGATGTGCCCTTCAGCACCTGAGCAATTCCTTGTACGTCATGGCGTGCACCCGTAGAGCTTTCGGTGGCCTGCATATACAGCACGGCATGTTCCGGCTTGAGCTTTTCCTTCACCTGCTCAGGAGTGACTGTCTCGCCATAAGCGCCACGGACGGTCTCCACCTGGCAGCCAAAGGCCTTGGCCAAAGACTCCCAGCGTTCTCCGAATTTTCCGGCGGAAACCACCAGAACCTTGTCGCCCGGCGAAGTCAGGTTGGACACTGCGGACTCCATCGCTCCGGTGCCGGAAGCAGTAAACATAACAACGTCGTTTTTGGTACCGACGAAGGTCTTCAGGTCGGCTAAAACCTTGCTGTAAAGCCCACGAAACTCGGCGGTTCGATGATGCATCGTGGCTGCCGCCATAGCCAACTGCGCCGAGGGGAGAAGCTGGGTCGGGCCGGGTGTAAAAAGACGATTTTTGCGAATCATGATGTTTATTTATCCTGCGGGTAAGATTTGAGTAAGAAATTGAATTATAAGTGGAATTTCCGGCTTCTGCGGAGAGACAGGCAAAATCAACTTCCCTACCACTGATGACGCTGATCAAACTGATGAACGCTGATAAACCGACATGTTTGAAACACCGATGAAACTCTATCGCTGCGCTCAAGGACAGACTGGTAAGCAGCGGAAAGCAAAGAAAATCTTTGCAAGGGGGGAAGGTTTTTAGTGATAGTGATTCAGAGGAAAGATGGGAGACAGCCAGGCAACGTGCTCGGGGGCCGAAAGTTTATAATCTGACTTTCCACTACATTCTGAAGGAATTGCTATGGGACTCAGCGAACAAGTACAGAAAGATATGGTCGAGGCGATGCGCAATCGCGATGAGCTGCGCCTTTCTACCTTACGCATGGTGAAGTCTGCGCTCAAGAACAAAGAAATTGACAAACGCGCTCCACTCGATGAGAAAGAAGCACAGCAGATCCTGAGTACCCTGATTAAACAGCGCAAGGATTCGATTGAGCAATTCCAGAAGGGCGGACGCCAGGAGCTAGCCGATAAAGAAGCCGCCGAAATCCTTTTGATTGAAACCTACCTGCCCAAAGCCATGGGCGAAGAAGAGATCACTGCTGCGGTAAAGGCCACGATTGCTGAGATGGGCTCACCTACCATGAAAGATATGGGAACGGTCATGAAGAACGCCATGGCCAAGCTACAGGCCACCGGGGCGCGCGTGGAGGGCAAGCTGGTGAGCGAGGTTGTGAAGAAGCAATTGGCAACTGGCAATTAGCAATTGGCAAAATGCAAAAACCATCCGGCGCTACGCTCCTACAACAAACGCCCATTCGCAAGAAACTTTCTAACCTGAAAGCTGCGTTGCAATGTTCGCACTGTGCCAGCAACGTTCGTTCATAAGTATTTAAGTACTGATTACTAACAGCCAGCGGCTAGCAGCTAGAAGCCAGGAGCTGTTTGTTTAGCACTCGAACTGAGTTGCTGCCAAAGTGAGTGGAACCTAATAATTTACTTGCCAACAGATAACCAACCTGACCATACTTCACGTCAAATAAGCAGCGTTCCCAAATGCTGAACTGAGCGAGCCGAGCGGTGACACGCGTATCTCGGTGCAGACAGCATTTTGTGGAAAGGGGTTACCAATGATTCCTGAATCGAGTCCACTGCGGCACTTTTTTAATGAACTTGTAGAACGCAACTACGCGGAGGTTGGCATCCGCAGCTTTGAGGTCCAATCCTACGTGGTCAATCTGCTTACCGAATTCTGTGAAGGCGAGACCCTTTACAAGATCAGAAGCGCGGACGGACGTCCACTGGCCGACGTAGGCGAGATGCTGCTGGAGGCCGATCCGGTATATGGCCCTGCGCCTTGCTTTGACCGTGAGCGCCAGGTACGCAAACATATCGGAGACTATTCGCTGTTCTTCACAGGAATGTTCCCTGACAGTCTTAACCGCCATCGCCTGCGCCGAGCCCGGCTGGAAGGGTTCATTGACTTCATCAAGGCCGGCAAGGAAAGCTATTACATCGTTTCCAAGTTCGAGCATTTCGAATATGCCAAGGTGGCTCCGCTTTTCCGGAGGATGTCTCAGGATTTTGAACGGCTGGTGAGCGGCTTGAACCAGGTGAAGAACGAACTGGAGGAAATGCAACATCCGATTACGCGCCAGGCAAAAGAATTCTTGATGTAGGGAACCAAAGTTACAAAGAGCCAAGATATCTGAAATTTGAAGCTGGATCACCAATCGGGTGATCGGTAGATCCGGTGATCAAAAATCATTACTATCGAACCAACGGTCACGAAAGCCATGGAGTCACGGGCTGGACAACATTGCTTTGTACATGATTATTTCGTGTGATTCGCGGCCTTCTTCTTCCCTTTGATAGTAAAATCTTCTGTACGATCAAGAAATCCACACGACTCGAGAAATTCAGATGTCTGGCAGTCCTTTGCGTTTTGTAACTTTGTCTGGAGTTCCGATTGAGATTACCGAGTTGAAGTGGCCTTTCCACCAGTCCACCTCGGGGGCAGACTGGTTTGTGCTGCACGGCAGGGTCGACCTGCTGGAGAGCAAAGAAAAGCTCCATGCCGAGGTCGCCGTGGGCTTGACCCAGACTATGAAAGAAGCGATTGGTTCTCTGGATCCTCAGCACGCCGAAGGAATGGTGGTCAACGCCATTCGCAAGACCATCGATAATGGCCAGCTTGCGCTTCTCAAGTCGGGGAAGCTTCAGCCTGTGCATGTAACCAGCCGGTTTTACAATTTCAGGGAGGCAAAGATCCAGTTCCCGGCGCAATTGGAGCAGGACGTCCGGGAGATGCTGAAACGGCGTGTCTTCTGGCTAGGCGCGAATGCGCCTGTGGAGATTGCTCATCCTTACGATTGCCAGTATGTCAACTTTTCCCGCGAACAGATGCTGGTGATTGCCCGCCAGCTTGCCGCTGAGGGACTGCTAAAGCTGGACAGCGAAAATGCTGTGGCCACAGAGGCATTGAAGAGGGAAGCAGAAAGCATCCGAGTTGCAATGAATAAGGGGATCGAGGCAGGCCTGGCGGCAGCGAAGGTCACAGCATAGTGAATTGAAATTCTCCCGCCACGCCGACGGCCCGGCCCTGCTCAAATCACGTACAGGCATCAATGCTTGATCTCAAAAAATTGATTAAAAGGATTGTCAATTGGCAATCTTTGAAATCTGGTAAACCCTGCCAACTGGGTGACTTTGCGTACATTGCTTTCGCCCATGGCTGTTCCATATCCCGCGCCACCATGGGCCAATGAACAGGTCATGCACTGCAAGGTGCTGACAGAATAGAACAGCTTACCTAGCGGGTTGATATTTTCCTCCAGCTTGTCTTTGACATTCGGTTCAATACAGAACCAGGTCCCATCGGCTTTCAATGCGCCGGCAATCGAGCGCGCACAGGCCTCCGGCGAAACCATGTCATGGACGCAATCGCAGGTCATAATCAGATCAAAATCATGACTCTGTGGCAGATCGGTCGCGCTGCGTTCTTCAAAGCGCAAATTGTCGAGACCATTTTTCCTGGCAAGCTCATTGGCATAAGCAATATTGGGGGCAAAGTTGTCATAGCCTACGAAAATGCTCTTGGGAAAACTGCGGCCCAATACCATCAAGGCCTGACCGCGGCCACAACCGACATCGGCGACCTTGGCGCCTTGTTGCAACTTCTGGAATGCATCCGGCATTTTGGGCATCCATTCCTGGGCCATGAAGTTCAGGTAACCGGTACGGAAAAGACGCTCGGTGCCGATGAAGGTATCTTCGGAATACTCGCTGTAGGGAACACCGCCGCCCCGTCGAAATGATTCCATGATTTTGGGCATTACGCGGTAGTGGTCAGGAACCATCTGTGCCAGACCCCCGACGAAAACAGGGCTGTCCTCATGGGCCAGCACCATAGCGTGCTCGGGCGGCAGAGCGACGGTGCGTGTCTGAGGATCATATTTGAGATATTCGGCGGCCACCATAGCGCTGCACCACTCGCGGACGTAGCGCTCATTCAGGCCGGTTTTCTCAGCCAGTTGCTGAGGAGTTACGGCTTTACTTTCTGCCAGCGCTTTGAACAATTGCAGGCGGTCGCCGATATAAACAAGCGGGCCGGACATAGCAGCGGCCAGATCGCCAACCACTTTGAAGGCAAACTGCATCATCGATTCTTGATTCAACGGCGTTTTTACTGAAGATGCCATTACGGAAGTGCTCCTTAAAACACTGGGCTAGCGTGTGAGAAACTATAAGCCTTCTGTAGACTGAAATTCAATACAGCCGGTTACTATGGATCCCTTGCTGAAAATCGAACATTTGAACGTCAACTTCTCTACTCAGACCGACGAAGTTGCGGCAGTGCGGGACCTGAGTTTCAGCATCCCTGAATCCGGCGCTTTGGGCCTGGTGGGAGAATCCGGCTCAGGCAAGTCGGCGACCTCGCTGGCTATCATGCGGCTGCTGCCTCCGCAGGCGCGCATCAGTGGCGAAATTTGGTTCAATGGTGAAAACTTGTTGGCCCTTCCTGAAGACTCCATACGTCGCATTCGCGGAGCGCGTATCAGCATGATCTTTCAGGAGCCGATGACCGCTTTGAACCCGGTGATGCGTGTGGGCGACCAAGTGGCTGAGGCCGTTTTGGCACACCATCGTCTGCGCAGGTCCGAGGCTGGCCAGCGCGCAGTGGCTGCTTTGCGAGAGGTTGCCATTCCCGATCCGGAGCGCAGGGCCCGCGATTATCCTCATCAGCTTTCCGGAGGACAGCGGCAGCGGGTAATGATTGCCGTGGCGTTGATCAATCATCCTCAACTCCTGATCGCCGATGAGCCGACCACCGCACTGGACGTGACCATTCAAGCCCAAATTCTGGAACTCCTGCACGAGCTGCGGGAAAAATACCGGCTGGCGATGCTGTTTATCTCTCACGATCTAGGCGTGGTCTCTCAAGTGGCTGACCAGGTGGCTGTGATGTACGCAGGCGAGGTGGTGGAGATGGGCCCGGTCAAGAGTATTTTTACTTCGCCCAGCCACGCATATACTCGCGGGCTGATCGGCGCAATTCCTACATTGAAAACCGATCGTTCACAGCCTTTAGCCACGGTCGAAAAGCAGATCCAGCCGGCCAATCCGTTGCCGCTTCACGAAGTTGCGCCGGGACACTGGGCGCGGACCGTCCAGCGGCCATGAATCTCATGATTTAGACTTCTTGGTTACGACGTGCGAATTCTCATCCTCTCCGATATTCACGCCAACCTGGAAGCGCTCGAGGCTTGCCTTGAGGCCGCGCCTCCCTACGACCTGGTCTTCAACCTGGGTGACATTGTAGGCTATGGGGCCGACCCCAATGAGGTCATCGAACGAGTGCGGCAGTTGGGGAAAGTATTCGTTCGCGGCAATCACGACCGGGCCTGCTCCGGAGGCATCAACCTGGATGGATTCAATGCCAATGCCGGACTGGCGGCGCTATGGACGCAAGATAAACTTACATCTGAAAATTTTGAATTCCTGCGCCAACTCCCGAAAGGCCCATTGGCTCCCATGGAGTATGTCGAATTGGTGCACGGATCGGCTCGGGATGAAGATGAGTACGTCCTGGTGCTGCACGATGCCCAGCCTTTGCTCATGCAAGCTGCGGCTCCTTTGACCTTCTTTGGCCATACTCATATTCAAGGCGGCTTTTCAGAGGAACCCAATAATCATCGCTGGCAGACACTCATTCCAGTGTATCGGTCCACCACCGGCAAGCAGCACTTTATGTTTCATCTAAGACAACAGGCAAGATATCTCATCAACCCGGGTTCCGTTGGCCAACCCCGGGACAATGACCCCCGCGCGGCCTTCGTCCTTTACGACGTGGAAGAAGGCTCCATCACCTTTTATCGTGTTCCGTACAACATCGCGGCAGCGCAGAAGAAGATCTATGCCGCTGGTCTTCCCGACCGGCTGGCTGAAAGACTCGTGGAGGGACGATGAAACAAGAAGCGTTGTTCAGGCAGCAAACTCCATCTTCCGGAGTGGTCACCGCGCATATCGATGGAGGCGCCCGCGGGAACCCAGGACCAGCCGCCTATGGTGTAGTCATCCGCAATGGAGAAGGAAAAATTCTGGTGGAATTGGGCGAGTATCTGGGAATCCAAACCAATAATTTTGCAGAGTACTCAGGACTGCTGGGCGCGCTGGAGTATGCCCAGAAACAAAAGCTTCCTGGTTTAAAGGTGTTCAGTGACTCGGAGCTGCTGGTAAAACAGATGCAGGGTCTATATAAGGTCAAAAATCCTGGATTGAAGGAACTCTTTGACCGCGCCCGGTCGCTGGCCCGCCAACTGCAATATTTTTCTATTGAGCATGTCTTGCGCGAGCGCAATCGCGATGCCGACCGATTAGTGAATAAGGTGCTCGACAGCCAGAAAAAAATTTAGATCGGGATTGGGACAAGATAACAACTGATGAAACGCCAAAATATTTCCAGCGGAACGAAATGGGAGCCGATTGTTGGTTATTCGCGCGCAGTGCGGATCGGCAACATCATCCACGTCTCCGGAACCACAGCAACAGGGCCAGACGGCAAGATTGTAGGTATCGGAGATGCCTATGCCCAGGCGATGCAGACTCTGCGCAATATCGAAGCAGCGCTTCAGAAGGCAGGCGCGGGATTGAAAGATGTTGTCCGCACGCGCATGTACCTGACTAATATCGCTGCTGATTGGGAAAAAGTGGGCAAGGCCCACGGTGAATTCTTTGGCGAGATTCGCCCTGTAACTTCAATGTTAGAGGTCTCTAAATTGATTGCTCCGGAGATGTTAGTGGAGATTGAGGCGGAGGCGATTGTCGCTGAATGAAGTTCCTCTTGCATGATCTGGCGTGAAGGCGTATTCCTATTGGGCTTCATGAAAACAGGAGGAGCCATCGCGTGCTACGCCGCACTGCCAGTCTGATTTTTTTCCTTGTTCTTTTTATCGCCCCTTTTGCCCATCCCGTACAGCGGGACCAAGCCGCACCGCCGGAAAAAGCGATTGCCGTGCGCGCAGCTACGCTGATCGATGGCACTTCTGCACAGCCACGCCATAACGTGCTGATTGTGGTCAGGGGAAACAAGATTGAGAGCGTCAGCGAGGGGGGCAATCCGCCGGCAGGTGCTGAGGTAATTAATTTTCCCGCCAATGTGACTGTGCTTCCCGGCTTAATCGACACCCATACCCACATATTTCTGCAAGGCGAAGACCCGGCCGAGGGTGGGTATGACGCTAACTTGCTGAAACATCCTGCTTCGTTTCGCGCTGCTCGCGCAACAGTCTCGGTGCGCCGTGCGCTAGAGCAGGGTTTTACCACGCTTCGCGATGTTGAGACAGAAGGTGCCGGCTATGGGGATGTAGGTATCAAAGAAGCGATTAACGCGGGATACATTCCCGGTCCGAGGCTGTTTGTCTCGACGCGCGCGATTTCAGTCACTGGCGGCTATCCGCTTGAAGGCTACAACCCTGACCTGGTGCTACCGAAAGGCGCACAGCTTGCCGATGGACCGGTCGCGTTGCGCAAGGCAGCGCGCGAGCAGATTGAAAATGGAGCAGACTGGATCAAGGTCTATATGACCCACCGCTCATGGGTGGACAAGCAGGGCAAGCTGGTCTCGCAGCCTACGCTCACCGTTGAGGAACTCAAGGCGGTTGTAGACGAGGCCCATGGACAACAACGCAAAGTCGCCTGCCATGCTTACGGAGGCATCGGTCTGCATCGCGGACTAGATGGTGGTTGCGATTCCATTGAGCACGGCCTTGACCTGGACGATGCCGCTATAAGCCAGATGCGCAAGCAGGGCACATGGTTAGTTCCAACGCTGGCGGTCTACTATACCGATTGGGGCCCGGAAAACACTCCGGAGGGCAAACGCGATCGCGCCCGCGCCTCTGTCCACGAAGTTTCGTTCAAGAAAGCCATGAAGGCTGGGATAAGAATTGCTTTTGGTACCGATATGGGCGGCATACCTTGGACCGAGCCCATCGCCCAGGAGTTCGGCCTGATGGTGAAGTTTGGCATGTCGCCGATGGATGCCATTAAATCCGCCACTTCCAAGGCGGCCGAGTTGCTGGACATGCAGGGTGAGCTGGGCGTGATTGCTCCGGGCGCGTACGCGGACATCATCAGCGTCCCTGGCGATCCATTGGCCAATATCGACGCGCTCAAAAATGTAGACTTTGTGATGAAAGACGGCAAGGTGTTCAAGAAACAATAACGCGAGCATCACTGTTCGGTTCGAGAGAAACTTGAAGATGAGCACAGATACACCGAAACCGATTTAGCAGGTTGACCATGAAAATCTCAAATACAGGATCGTCATCCTTGTGGATGTCTGTGGCGCGAATTGCGGTGGGAATCATGTTCCTGTTCTTCGCGCAATACAAACTTATTCATAGTGAATTTGCTCACGGCGGGTATGAGAAGTATGTGCACAGCTATGTAGATCAAACAGCCGTAGGTTTCTACAAGCCATTTCTCAACCTGACGCTCCGCCATCCGGTGATCTCGGGTTACGCCGTCGGAATAGCGGAGCTGCTGATTGGGCTGTCGATGGTGCTGGGTTTGTGGGTAAGAGTGTTTTCGATTGTCGGCGGGCTGTTCATGCTGAATCTCACCTTGTGTACCTGGCAGCTTCCGGCAGGCTCAGCGGCGTGGAAATATCTGGGAAACCAGCTTGGGAACATTCCTCTGCTGTTGCTGTTCGTCATCTTCTTCGCGCATCAAGCCGGACGGACACTGGGGCTGGATAAATAAGTCAAAATTTGAAAAAGGTCAGATTGACCAGCCTTTCACTCTATCCGAAATATTGTTAAGCATGACCGCCATGCGACGCTGTTATGGAGAAGTAATCAAGCAGCTCAATTTGAGGCACCGGGGAGGAAAGCTTCTGGTGGAGTTGGTTTATGGCCTCACGCAGTTGTTCAATTTCATCAGCAGAGCGAGTGCTTTTCCACCGGTCAAAATCCGCGGCCAGGCTTTCGCACGCGGCTGCTAATACGCGGACAGGGTAGGCATCCAAACGAAGGGGCGAAAGCGGTGACTTTGTATCGCGCACTGCCGGTGTTGCTGTATGGGAGTGTGCAGAGACGGCGCCCTCTTCGGGTTTTGCCTGCTGAATCCTGTCAATCATCCGTGCAACCCTCTCCTGATTTTGAGCAGACAGATTGGTGAAGCTGATGCCCATTCCCACGAGAGGATAGCTGGTGCGCACGATGCCCGTGGTCTCCAGTCCGACTCCTTCAATTTCCAGATTCAAACTGACTTGAGTGTTGACCGGCAGAGGTGTAACCATCTCTACGTAGATGCCTCCCTTGGAAAGATCTTTGATTTCGCCATGAATCGCCCATGCGGCGCTTGTGGTCTTAATAGAGACCCCGCCGCTACATGGAAACCGAGGATGCCAGCGTTTTTCTCCCGGAAATTGCGATGAGCTGCGGACCGGGGGCATGGTATCGCGCATGCGATCGGTATCTACGTTGAGATCGGTTTCATCAGAGGGCACAGTGACACCCCAAACTGACTTGTTGGGCTCCAGGCTGCGAACACCCGCTTGCCCTGCCATGGCGCTGCCTGGAGATCCCATCCAAAATACCTGGAACTTGGCCTTTACAGCTCCACGCTGGATCTCAATGACCTCTCCCGGCTCCAGCAACAACGTAAGGCCGCCGAGCCTGGCCGATGTCTCGGTCAGGTCGAGGGTGTGAGCAAGCTGTTTTTCCCGCCCATTGCAGCGAATGATGGTAACCGGGAGAACGACTTTTCTGCGTAATGCACTTCTTGATGACATTTATCCAACCCCTGCGCTTTCTATCGGCAATGCCGGCCCAGACTTAAGGATTACCGCCCCTTGCCTGTAAAATAGAGCCATAGGACATGTTCAGGTTCACCGAACAATACGATGTGGTGGTAGTTGGGGCTGGGCATGCGGGATGCGAGGCAGCCATGGCTGCAGCCCGCATTGGGCTCAATACGGCCCTGTTTACCCTCAACGCCGACCTGATTGCCCAAATGTCATGCAATCCGGCGGTTGGAGGCATCGCCAAGGGCCACCTTGTACGCGAAGTCGACGCACTGGGCGGGATCATGGGCCAGGTTACTGATGCTGTTGGCATTCAGTTCCGGCTCTTGAATACTTCGCGAGGACCGGCCGTGTGGTCCCCGCGCGCTCAGTGCGATAAGCAGCAGTACCGCTTGAAGATGCGCGAAGTCCTGGAGAGCCAGCCGAACCTCCACATCAAGCAGGCTGAGGTAGCTGAACTGCTGGTAGAAGACCTTTCGATAACAGCCGAGGGCGAGCCTGCTACACGAGTAGCTCGTGGCATCAAACTGCGCGATGGCCGTGCTGTTGGCGCACAGGCGGTCATTGTGACCACTGGGACTTTCCTCAATGGACTGATCCACTGCGGGGAGCAGAGCTATCCTGCGGGGCGCAGCGGCGAACCACCCTCACAGCTTTTGGGCGAATCGTTGAAATTGCTGGGACTGCGCGGCTGCCGGCTTAAAACCGGTACACCGCCACGGCTGGATGGCCGCAGTATCGACTGGTCACGATTTGAGGTGCAGCCCGGCGATGACGATCCTACGCCGTTTAGCTTTCGTACACGCAAGATCACGCAGCGGCAGGTGCCTTGCTACATTGCCTTCACCACGCCGGAGACCCATCGCATTATCCAGGAAAACGTGCATCGTTCTCCTATGTATTCTGGGCAAATCCAAAGCATTGGTCCGCGTTACTGCCCGAGTATTGAAGACAAGATCGTCAAATTCCCGGACAAGACGACCCACCAACTGTTTCTTGAACCCGAGGGGCTCAACACGCATGAGGTTTATGTGAATGGCATGAGCACATCCATGCCCATTGATGTGCAGGTTGCCGTAATTAAATCCATCCCTGGGTTGGAAACAGCCGACATGCTGAGGCCCGGCTACGCTATTGAATATGACTCCATCGATCCCACAGAGCTGCAACGCACCCTGGAGACCAAGAAGATTGAACGGCTGTACCTTGCCGGACAGATCAATGGGACGTCCGGCTATGAGGAGGCGGCCTGCCAGGGAATCATGGCGGGCATCAATGCTGCGCTGAAGATCAAAGGCGAGCAGCCGCTGGTGCTCGATCGCACTGAAGCGTACACGGCCATTCTTATCGACGACCTGATCAGCAAGGGCACCAACGAGCCTTATCGCATGTTTACCTCGCGGGCTGAGTTCCGCCTGCACCTGCGAATTGACAACGCCGACCGCCGTCTTACTCCTCATGGCCGCCGCATTGGCTTGATCAACGATGCAGACTGGACCCGGTATCTGGCCAAGCAGGAGCGTGCACAGAAGCTGGCGGCCATGCTGGAAAAGACCAGGGTGTCGGCCGAACTACTGGAGAAGATTACGCGCGTCCGACAAGAGCGACTGTCGCGGACGGAAGCCACTGCCAGCGTAGAGAGTTCGGCAGCGGAGGCCAGCCTGGGCAGCGCATTGGGATCATCACTCGCACAATTCCTGCGCCGCCCTGAGATTGTGGTTGAAGATTATGCGCCGGTGATCGCAGAAAATTATCCGGAATTCTTCGCCGAGATTGCCGCCATGTCGGGCGATGCTGTTACCGAGCGACTCACCGCCTCTGCCCGCAATGAGTTGAAGACGGTTGAAACCGAGATCAAATATGCCGGCTACCTGGACCAGCAGAAGAAATCGATTGAACGACTCAAAAAGTCGGAGCAGCGTGTGATTCCTGAGTGGTTTGATTATTCCGCAGTGAGCGGCCTGTCGCGCGAGATGAACGAAAAGCTGCAACGCGTGCGGCCTCGGACACTGGGACAAGCCTCGCGCATTCCGGGTGTTACTCCGGCTGCAGTATCACTGATTCATGTCTATATCGAGATCCAGGGCCGACGGTTCGCACAGGCCGGGAACCTGGCAGCCGATTTGCGCTAATTAACAGTTACTTCTATTGGATCTGCAACAACTCTGCTCCGTTGGTATCTGCCAAGGCCGGTTTCTTATTTTCCCGCTTCTTTCCCTTCCAAATGCTGGTGACGCAAATCGGGTAGCGAGGAACGGGAGTAATAGATATCAGCGATCACATTGCGCGTCTTTTGCGAGAGCGCGTCGATGTCGCGGCTGGTCATTCCCGCAGTCGAGATCGGCTCACCCACTACCAGGTAAATAGGACGCGGTTTGATATGCCACGTGTTCATAGGCAGCATCTCATACGTGCCGATCAGCGCCATAGGAACAACATCCACATGTGCTTTAATTGCCAGATAGAAAGCGCCGCTCATAAACTCTTGCAATTGTCCGTTCTGGGAACGTCCGCCTTCAGGGAAAACCACAATCGACATGTTTTGTTTGAGGCCTGCAACTCCGCGCTGCAGTCCGCGCAGAGACATGCGAACGTTGTCCCGGTCCACCGGGATCTGCCCGGAACGGCGCAGATGCCAGCCCATAAATGGATAGTGGAAGAGTCCTTTCTTTGCCAAAATTCTGAATTGAAATGGCAGCCGGCTATAGACGACAGGGATGTCCAATGCGGAAAGATGGTTGACAACGTAGACATGGGCTTTGCCGGTATCGATCTTCTCCAAACCTTCCACGTGGATTGAAGCGCCAATTGTCCCAAGGATGATGCGCGACCACAACTGCGCGAAGTTGTGCTGGATGTGTCCATCACGATCAAAGAAAGAGGAGAGCAAAGAGAGGCTGCCAAGAATAATGGTGTAGATCCAGATCAGCGGGTCCCAAAAGAAATAAGAACGCAGGCGTGAGATCCAATGCCGGATTCCACCAGCCTTTTCTTCCGTCGATGGGACCTGGATTTCCGTTGTATCTGGCACAGTCTCAAATAGTTTGTCGGGCGGCAGGCTGGGTAAGAATAGCTAACGCCTCCCCAACAATGTAAATCGAACCGGTGATTACCACTACACCCTTGTCTTTGGTCGTGTTCCGCGCGAGTTCCAGCGCGGTGGACATGTTCTTGGCCTTTATCAATTCGGTCTGACTGTGCTCAGCCGCCCTGGCAATCTCCTCTGTGGACGCTGCCCTGGGATTATTTGCCTCCAGGGCAATCACCCGCTCCGCCAGAGGAAAAAGGATGTCCGCTATTTCACCGATGGCCTTGTCGCGCATGGCGCCAAAAATAAGAGTAAGTGGGCAGTCTTCATAAAAAGTTGAGAGTGCGGAGCGCAACGCCCACGCACCCGAGGGATTGTGGGCCACGTCGAGCACGGTCTCCGGGAAGTCGGCTTCGGCAGGTAATACCTGAAACCTGCCGGGCCAACAAGTGGTACGAATGCCCTCCTCCACGTGCTCCGCCAAAATTCTAAATCCGAAGTTATTAAGCTCTTCCGCAGCAGTAATAGCCAACGCCAGATTGCGCAACTGGTGGCGGCCCAACAGGGGAGAATTTACTATGATCGCCCGGCCCATGAATTCAAGCGGAAAACAAGTGTGCCCCATAGGGACAGCATTTACCGGAGCATATTTAACGGCTGCCGGCGTAAGTGGAGGCATGTGCTTGACCGCACTCACAGGGCGCGCATTGCACTCCATGATGGCATTACCCAATACGTCATTGACCTGAGGATGCTGGGGAAGAAGCACCGTCAGACCGCCTCGCCGCAAGATTCCAGCTTTCTCCCGGGCTATCTCGGCCAACGTAGAGCCGAGAAATCTTTGATGATCAAGATCGATATCGGTAATAATCGAAATACAAGGATCGGAAATGTTGGTGGCGTCCAGCCGCCCGCCCATACCCACCTCCAGAACAGCCAACTCCACTCCCGCGCTGGCGAAATACTCAAACATCATGGCCGTCACCATCTCAAAAAAGCTGGGATGCCAGGGAAGCTCCGCTCTCATCACCAGGTCCTGTGCTGCGCTTTCCACCCGGTCGTAGATCTCAGCAAGCTCGATATCGCTGATTGGTTCTTTATTGATCTGAATACGCTCGTTGATGCGCAGCAAGTGTGGCGAGGTATAAAGTCCAGTGCGATGTCCTGCGGCCTCCACAATGCTGGCCAGGGTAGCTGCCGTAGAGCCCTTTCCATTCGTGCCTGCAATTAAGACGCTCTGGAGTCTTCGCTGAGGATTTCCCAGGGCTTCCATCAGTGTGCGCATGTGCGCGAGATCGAACTTGCGATGGGACAGGAGCTCGTGACCCAGAGCCAGGAGGCTGGAAACCGCGGATTCGTAATTGACGGGCACAGATCAGGCAGCCTTGGGAGTCATAAAATCGAGGGCCCGTGCCAGATAACCCTTCATTTCTTTGCGATGAACTACCGCATCGAGCATTCCGTGTTGCAGCAGAAACTCACTGCGCTGAAAACCTTCCGGCAACTTCTGGCGAATGGTCTGCTCGATCACCCGCGGCCCGGCAAAACCGATCAGCGCGCCCGGCTCGGCGATATTGATGTCTCCCAGCATGGCGTACGAAGCCGTAACGCCACCAGTTGTCGGATCGGTGAGCACGGAGATATATGGCACGCGGGCCGAATCTAGCTTTGCCAGGGCAGCGGAAATCTTTGCCATTTGCATCAGGCTCACCACTCCCTCCATCATGCGCGCGCCACCTGAAGCGGAGACCACGATGATCGGCTTGCGCTGGCTGCAGGCCCTCTCAATGGCCCGGGTGATGGCTTCACCCACCACGGCGCCCATGCTTCCACCGATAAAGGAATATTCCATGGCGCTGATAATTACAGGACGCCCGTTCAACAGACCTTCAGCGTTGATGATCGCGTCTTTCAAACCTGTTTCCAACTGGCTTTTCTCCAGGCGCGCTTTGTAGGGGCGCGTATCGGAAAAACTCAGTGGATCAGTCGAAGCCAGAGTCGCATCCTCGATCTTATAGTCCTCAGCATCCAGCAGTAGCGCCAGGCGGGCTTGGGCATCAATTCGAAAATGATAATCACACTTGGGGCAGACCTTCAGGTTCTCTTCCAGCTCTTTTTTCCAGATGATCTTGCCGCAACCATCACACTTCAGAAACAGCCCTTCTGTGCGCACGCGCTTCTCTTCTGACGGCTGAATTTCAGTCGATTCTCGTCTAAACCACGCCAAAGCAACTTCCTTTCCATCTGGATTTGGTTCTCTTATTCGCGTTCGTCAATTCGCGGCCTAAAAGTTCGCAAAATCAGCGTTCATTAACGAAGATCAGCGGGTCAAAAAGGTTTTCGATCTCCCGATCACCCGATTCTCTAATATTCGATTCCGCGTTGCGCCAGCACACCTTTTTCATAGGCATGCTTGACCTGCTTCATCTCGGTCACGGTGTCGGCCAACTCAACGATTGTTGGATGGGCGTTGCGGCCTGTCAAGATCACATGCACATGCTCGGCCTTTTGCTTCAATCCCTCAACCACCTTGGCTGGATCAAGCATACCGTAACTGATGGCGTAATTAATCTCATCCAGAATCACCAGCTCCCACTGTCCGGAAGCCATTGCCTGGCGGGCCTCTTCCCAAGCTTCTTCGACCATACGGATATCTTCCGGATCAGTCTCAGCTCCACCCACTTTTACAAAGCCCCGGCCCATCTGCTTCATAATGAATTTGTCGCCAAAAGCTTTTACGGCGTCCAGTTCACCATAATGCCATGAGCCTTTCAGGAATTGCAGCATCAACACCTTCATTCCATTTCCGGCTGCGCGCAAGGCAGTGCCCATGGCCGCAGTAGTTTTGCCCTTGCCTGGACCAGTATTCACGATGATAAGACCACGATGAACGTCGTTCATGAGATCAGCAATGTCCCTTCGGCGCTCCCATCGATTTTTCCAGGCTCTTTGCCTTTCAATTCTAATGCCCAGTATGGTAGGGATGGCCTTTTAGAATTGTAAATGCCCGGTAGATTTGCTCCAGCAAAACAATTCGCGCCAACTCATGAGCCAGAGTCATTTTGCCGAAGGAAAGAATCAGATCTGCCGAACCTCGTGCCTGGTCGCTGAACCCATCTGCCGGACCGATTGCAAACAACAGGTTTTGCGTGCCACGGTCCTGCTGATCGCGCAGGAGATCGGCAAATTCCTCTGAGGTAAACTGGCGTCCACGCGCATCGAGCAAGATAAGCACCGGCGCAGTACGTCCGGAACTATGTTCGGCCAGCTTGAGCAATCCGGCTTCAGCCACCACCTCATGCGACTCAGCAGGCACATAGCGCGAGATGCGCTTTAAGTACTCCGCTGTGAGCGATTGGAACGCTGGCTCCTTGGTTTTGCCAATCCAGGCAATCTGAAGTTTCACTGGAAGAATTTTAGCATCCAGCCAAAATTCCAATAGATTTCAATAATAACGGCCAGAATTGGGTTCCAGACCAGGGGTGGTCGCGACCTTTGTGTTACTGTCCTTGAAAATCTTTCGCTCGCGCAAAGATTTGGTGCCGTCGCCTCCGGCGACTCTTGTGATTTTCGCTTGCCCATCCCGCACTAACGTGCGGGTCTACTCTCTGACAGTGCCTTCGGCACTGTACTTTCAATTCTGCAAACTCTTTGAAACTGCATGCCCCCGTGTAAACCTGCGGTAAGCTTTGGTTGCGGTTCTGCCGCGTTACGGTTTAAGGTTTCGGCTTCCCTTTACGTCCTTTGTGCTGAACCGGTTTTTTTCGGCCTGTGGTTTTGGGACCGGCAGTGCTCTTGGCTTTCGCAGAACGTGTGGATGCGGCCCTTTTTTTCACAGCTTTCCTGGCTGCTGGTTTCTTCTGCAAATCGGCAGGAGTCAGACGGCTGGCGGACTTCCACAGCCGTTCCAGGTCATAGAACTTTCGCGCTCGTTCGGAAAAAACATGGACAACAAAATCAACGTAGTCCAGCAACACCCATTCAGCCTGATTGTAGCCCTCAATGCTGTTGGGCCTGGCGCCAGCCAAATTGAGCCGCCTTTCCACCTCATCGGAAATGGCCTGAATCTGGCGAGGGTTCGTTCCCGTACAAACGACGAAATAGTCGGTAAACGCGCCGGTTGACTTGTCCATTTCCAGAATGGCCAAGTCTTCTCCTTTTTTGTTTTCCACCGCGCTGACTGCCTCGGCAACCTGCTGCCTGGTTTCTTTGCTCATCCGCGTTCATTGCTCCTGATGGCGTGCTCGACGAAACGATAGCACTTTGCTGGGTTGTGCGCCTTGTTTTTCCCGCTTAGGGATATTTGCCATATATAAGTGCTCTTTCCCGATGTACTCGGCGACCAGCCGGGGAACATAGCGGCTGAGCTGCTTCACAGATTTGTGGGCTGCTGCACGAATCTGTGTCGACGAAACTCGCTCGTGGACATCCTCCAACAGATGGATCGTCGTCGATGGCAGCACAATTGTCCCCTCCGCCTGCCGGCGACGCAACACCTGAAGCACCTTATCAGAAGGCCGTAAAGGCCCAGGCAGCGCCTTTCCCAGCTCCATCAGCGAATGACCAGGGCGGCTGGCGACGATGAAGTCACACTCTGCCAGCAGCTCCATGGGTTGTTTCCACGTGCTGATCTCCATAAATGCATCGATCCCGATCAGGAAATACAGGCGGTCTGATCTCCTCAGTGACTTCTTAAGAAGTCGTACTGTATGAATCGAGTAATTGGGGTGTCCAGAGTTGGCCTCCAGCAACGACGGCACAAAACGCGGGTCGTCCACCGTAGCCAGCGCCAGCATGGCAAAGCGGTGCTGAAATTCCGTAAGGCTGCGGCGGCGCTTGTGTGGAGGAACATCCGCCGGCACAAAATAGACGAAATCAAGACCAAACTTGTCCGCCGCCGCTCGCGCAATCGCCAGATGGCCCAGGTGCACAGGATCAAATGTGCCGCCAAAAAAAGCTATCTTCATGTTTTGCTACCAAACGACCTGCTACCAGCCAGCCTCATCTGCTCTTTCTCTTCTTGAAAGCCGCTCGCTTCGGAATGCGCGCAGTCCGCGCTTCTACCTTTCGGGCTTTGCGCGGTGAGGCCGCCTTTTTTCTGACCGAGGGTTTCAAGCCATAGGTACCGGCGCGAATCGCAGCTACACGCCTTCCCAAGCCGTATTTCAACTCCTGGATGCCATGACCTGTGACTGCCGAAATCTCATAAAATTCCAGCTTCAACTTCCTGCAGTGCTTCCGCAACTGCGCCAGCTTGTCTTTATTGGCCACATCCATCTTGGAGGCGATTACCACCATGGGCTTCTCTTCCAGCCCCGCGCCAAAGCTGGCCAGTTCATTCATGATCACATTAAAGTCCTGCACTGGATCAGGCCGTCCGCTGGCATCGGAGATGTCCACAATATGCGCCAGAGTCCGGGTGCGCTCAATGTGACGCAGGAACTGAGCGCCCAATCCCGCTCCGGTATGCGCGCCTTCAATCAGTCCAGGAATGTCCGCCACCACGTAACTGTCTTCATGGGGCGGCTCACCAATGGTGACCACACCTAAGTTCGGCTGAAGAGTTGTAAAGGGATAATCCGCAATCTTGGGCCGGGCTGCTGAAATTCGCGAGATCAACGTCGACTTGCCAACATTGGGGTAGCCAACCAGGCCGACATCGGCCAACAGCTTGAGCTCCAGCCGCAAGACCCTCTCTTCGCCGGGCTTGCCTGGTTCGTGTTCTCGCGGCGCCTGGTGGGTACTGGTGGCAAAATGCTGGTTGCCGCGCCCGCCTCGGCCGCCATGCGCTACGATGATGCGCTCATCGGGCCTGGAAAAATCATGGACCAGCTCACCGGTCTGCTTGTCATAAACGATCGTGCCTACCGGAACTTTCAGAATGACGTGTTCGCCATCGCGCCCGGTACAATTCGAACCCTCACCGTGGCGTCCGCGCTCCGCATTGTATTCAGGATTGAAGCGAAAATGGACCAGGGTGTTATGGCGCTCGCTGGATTCCATGATCACGTCGCCACCCCGGCCACCATCGCCACCGGAGGGGCCGCCACGCGGGACAAACTTCTCCCTTCGAAACGCCATGCAGCCATTTCCGCCGCCACCCGCTTTGATTCGAATTATCGCTTCATCGATAAACATGCTTGAACTTAGATCTGTCTGCTTTGATTTTAACGTTTGCGACGGATACACGCAGAATACAAAACCCCGTCTTTCGACGGGGCCGAAAATTCTGATGGAACCTTAGCTACTCGCTCCCTCGTCCGCTCCGCGGACCAGGACGCTAAGCTTTTGAGGCCTCTGCCGGCTCAACCAACACGTAGCGGCCGCTGGCGCCTTTATCGACAAACTTGATTACGCCTGTGATTTTGGCGAAGAGAGTATCGTCCTTGCCTCGCCCAACATTTGCGCCGGGCTTGATCGGGGTCCCACGCTGGCGCACGATGATTGTGCCGCCGGGCACAAGCTGTCCACCAAACGCTTTCACGCCTAGCCGCTGTGCATTTGAATCCCGTCCGTTTCTAGAACTGCCTAACCCTTTTTTATGTGCCATAACAGAATCCTTATCGGTTAAAAATACTATCTCTTCTTTTTCTTGTCTTTCGCACCGCCGCTCTTCTTCGGCGCACTCTTCTTGGTTGCTTTAGATTTGGCAGCGGCTTTCTTGGCTGTGCTCTTTTTCGGTGCAGCAGCTTTGGTCTTAGGCGCAGCCGTCTGCTCTTCCGCGGCATCACCTTCAGCTTCTACCTCTGCCGGAGCAGGGACGGCCTTGGGTTTCCTCTGAGGCAATTCAGGAGCAGTAAAACGCTGGCCGTCAAAAGCGATCTCCGTGATGCGCACCGCGGTGAAGTGCTGGCGGTGTCCATAAATCTTCTTGTACTGCTTCTTGCGCTTGAAGTGGAAGACCAGGACTTTGTCACCGCGTCCACTGTCTACGACTTGGCCACTGACCAGGACTTCATTTCCAGGGCCGATCTTGCCTTCCTCCCCGGAAACGGCCAGAACGTCGTTAAACTCAACCGTGTCTCCATGGTTGGCAGGCAATTTCTCAATCTTGACAATATCTCCCGGAGCAACACGATACTGCTTGCCCCCGGCGCGAATCACCGCGTACATATTTCTCTCCGTTGTCCTCTCAAGTGTCTACAAACAAAGGACGTTTCTTTGGACTTTAAGATTGCTGATGCAACGGTTTGCTGACAGCCTTGCTCAAACAGGCAGGAACTGAAACTACTGGCAAACCCTGTAATTTTAACGTGATAGAGCAGGTATGGTCAAATTCAACCTCGCCCCGTTTTCCGCGCGCGGGAGGAAGGACCGTTTTTCTCATCCCTAACAAAGTGGTCCGATCCTCCGACCACGATGTATATGCCTTTAGGATAAATCCCGGTTAGTCCCTTTTTGGGATTGAAGATCAGCTTTGGTGATTGGTTAACGCAGACAATTAACAAACTGAGTCTTTGGTTTTTGCTTGACAACCAATCCTGCCATGGAGCAGGCTGGAGCCGCGCTAACTCGTCTGAAAGGAGATCCATGGAAGCCATATCCAATATTCCACAAGACACACAGTTTCTTCCTCTAATGTCCGACCTAGATATCGTTCGAGCGTGGCGAGATCCCAGATACCGGCGTAGCCTGTCTGCCGAGCAGCTTCAAAGGTTGCCTGGTAATCCCGCTGGCCCCACCGATCTTACCGTCGATGACCTGAAAGCTGCAGCGGGACTCGCGTTGGGAGCAGATGCTGCCATAACCACAGCAATAACGTGCACAGAACATACTTTCAACCATTGGAAAGCGTGTGGATGTGTGGCTGAGACCACCTCCATCATTTGTACCGAACAGATTGTCTGCCCATAGATCCGAAGATCCGAAACTCAAAAACCCGGAACTCAAGGTTCTGGAATTCAAAAGAGCTGAAATTCAAAATAACCATGGACCGGCGGACCCCAAGCGGGCTCACCGGTCCTGAATCACTACAAACAGCGGGGCAGGGTTTGGAGTGTGCCCGCCTGAAGTTGTGATTTGAAGATGCGGCCTTAAGCTGCTTTCCCGCACTCTCTTGATGTGCTTCCTATGAGTCAGTCCATCCTTGACAGTGCCGTCTGGCGCCGGGCCTCAACCCTGATGGAAAGGCTTTCCGAACTCCGCCAACTGCAGAAGAAAGCTCACGTCCCGATTGACCCTGAGCTGGCTGCAGAAAACCTGGCGTTGTGGCGAGCCAACTCTCCCTTCGATCAGGGCGGGTACTTCGCTGAACGGCTCGCGATGGACGGGATCACGGAAGAGGAGTTCACACAGATTCTGGGAATGCGCGTGGAAAGATTGGATGGCAAGGGCGCCACTCCGCCATGGGTTGAGAGGTTGGCCAGTGCCTACTCCTCGCCTCCAAAGCCGCGCGAAGCAGAACGTGAAAATTGGGGAGACATCCGGAGCGCCGCCACGGCAGGATTTTTGAATTTGGTTGAACCTTTGATGATCGATGCGCGGCACACATTGCAGTCAAGAGTAATGGATTTGAGACGGGGCTACCCTGATGCGCCCATTGACGCGGCGCGGACAGTCGATGCCCTGTTCTCCAACTTGCCTCGGCTGCTTCTGACGATCGTTGGAAAGACGATGGTGTTGGAACTAAACGCAGCCAGGCTTGAAGGGGTACTCGCAGGAGCCACGCCGATTGAACGGTTCGCCGATTTCACCCAACGGCTGAGCCGCGCGGATATCGCCTTAGGGCTTCTGTCGGAATATCCGGTGCTTGCGCGTCGAATCGTTGCCTGCATCGACCATTGGGTTAGCTTTAGCAGCGAGTTCCTGGAACACTTGGCTGCAGATTGGGAGCAAATAGCAAGGCTCTTCAATCTTGATTCGCAGAGCGGCGTCCTGGTAGAGGCTGCGGCCGGCGCGGGAGACACGCACCGCCAAGGCAGATCTGTGGTTATAGCGCGATTCGAAAACGGATCGAAGCTTGTCTACAAACCCAGATCGATGGCTGTGGATGAACATTTTCAAGGTTTCATCCGATGGACGAATGAGAAGGGCGCCAATCCTCAACTCCGCACTTTGAAGGTCTTGAATTGTAAAAGCCATGGATGGGTGGAGTTTGTGCACGCGGAGGGCTGCGGATCCAAAGAAGAAGTCGTTCGCTTCTATGAAAGGCAAGGAGAGTACCTGGCCATTCTTTACATACTGGAAGCAACCGACTTTCATTTCGAGAACCTTCTGGCTTGCGGTGAGCACCCCGTCCTGTTGGATCTGGAAGCGTTGTTTCATCCTTGGGTCCGTGGAATTGATGTGAAGCAGCCAGATATCCGGATGGTGAGTCTAGCTAAGGCCCGGTCGGTTCTCAGGATCGGGCTCCTTCCAAGACGAACCTGGGCACGCGATGACTACACGGGGATGGATCTCAGTGGCTTTGGCGGCGCGCCAGGCCAACTATCGGACAACATCTTGCAGTGGGCCGGCACGGGCACGGACGAGATGGCCGCAGTGATGCAGCCTCTCCGGATGCCGGGCGCTCACAATCGTCCCACCATCAATGGCGCAGAGGTAGACGTCCAACAATACGCCGAGCCAATCGTCTCCGGCTTTTCCCGGATGTACGAGTTGCTTCGCTCCCATCGCGACGAACTGCTCTCGAACGATGGCCCGCTCGAACAGTTCGCCCAGGATGAAGTTCGGATCGTGGCTCGGGCCACGCGCGGTTATGGAATGTTACTTTCGCAGAGCCTGCATCCGGATTACCTGCGCGACGCGCTTGACCTGGATCGATTGCTCGACGGTTTGTGGGCTGGCGTTGAGGACAACGCTCACCTGTTGCGCCTGATCCAAGCCGAGCGCCGGGACCTGCTGGAAGACGACATTCCCATCTTCACCAGTCGCCCTGCATCCAAAGACTTATTTACCAGCACCGGCGACAAGATCGATGGTTTCTTTGACAAGACAGGAATGTCCCTCTCGCGGGAGCATGTGGAGGGTCTCAGCGATGAGGATCGCCGCAGGCAGGTCTGGTTCATTGGCGCGTCGATGGCCACTCTCGATCTCGGAGCAGACGAGTTGAAATGGGCCAGATACCAACCCATCTGGCCGTCCTCCGCTTGCAGCCGGAACCAGTTGCGCCCACTGCTGGTCGAAGAGGCTTGCCGGATTGGCGACAGGCTTGAAGAGCTCTCACTGCAGGACGGAGCCCACATTACATGGATCGGCTTCGCCTATGTGAACAAGACTTGGTCGCTCGATGCGTTGCTCGAAGACCTGTACGGCGGATCCTCAGGGGTCATTCTTGCGCTGGCCTATCTAGGCTCCTTCGGCTTTGGCAAGTACACTGAACTGGCTCTTCGGGCCTTAAAGACTCTGCGAATACGACTCGAGGACACCGGCAAGCATTTCCATTCGATTGGCGCCTTCAACGGTTGGGGCGGAATCATTTATATACTCTCCCATCTTGGCGTGCTGTGGAATGATCCAGAATTATTTTCGTACGCCCACGGACTGGTCGACCGGCTGCCGGAGCTAATCGAAAAGGATGAGGCCCTGGATCTGGTAGGTGGCTGCGCCGGATGCATAGGCGGTCTGTTGGCGCTGTACAAAGTATCGCCCTCAGACAAAGTCCTGGCCGCTTGTGTCCAATGTGGGGAGCGCCTCCTCGCCAAAGCGCAGCAAATGGAAACCGGCGTAGGCTGGTTCAGCAACCTCAAGACAACGAAGCCGATCACTGGATTCGCGCACGGATCAGCGGGCATCGCCTGGGCCCTGTTTGAGCTGGCTGCACAAACTGGAAACGAAAAGTACAAGACCACCGCGCTCCAAGCGGTTGTCTACGAGAATGGGCGTTACTCTTCTGAGGCACGGAACTGGACCGATAACGCCAGCGCACTTGAGCTGGGGACCCAGAAAGCCGTAGCGCCCTCGATGGCTTGGTGCTATGGCGCTCCGGGAATCGGCATGGCAAGGGCGGCCGCGATGAAACACAGTGATCATCCCATCGTTCGCCAAGATCTGGAGCGCGCACTTCAGGCGACAATAAGCCATGGGCCAGGCAGCAACCACTCGTTGTGCCACGGCGATCTGGGCAACCTCGATTTCTTGCTTCAGGCCTCCGAAGCAACCGGCAGCCAGGAGCTCGCTCAAAAAGTCGATGAACTGTCGAACCAGATCATCGCCAGCATGAAAAAGTATGGCTGGTTGTGCGGAGTTCCGCTGGGTGTTGAGTCGCCGGCCTTGATGAACGGATTAGCGGGTATATGTTACGGTCTTTTGCGATTGGTAGACTCTGACCGGGTCCCATCGGTGCTTACACTTTCTCCCGCGAAACAGCAAATAGTAAATGGCAAATAGCAATTGGCCTATAGTCCCCGCGTCTTCCAAAAGAAATAAGCAGTCATACTCGCGCCAATGGTGATCACGATGTAGCGCACTGCTTTGGGATCCAGCTTTTGGGCGTAATACGCTCCTCCATATCCTCCCAAGGCTGCGCCCACTACCATCAGCAAGGCCTGCGGCCATCGGACAGCGCGGGCAAAGACGAACATGACGATGGCCACGCCATTGCCGCAGGTGGCCAGCAGAGTCTTGACGCCGTTCATGGAATGGATATTTTCCATTCCCATCATCGCCAGCAAGGCCAACATCACGAAGCCTACTCCAGCCCCGAAATAGCCGATATAGATGGCCACGCACAATTGCAGGAGTGCAACACCCACAATCGTCGTGCGCGAAGGGCCATGGATGGAGTGACGCTGCCTCACCCACGAGCTGATCCTGCCCCCGAAACAAAACAACAGCGTAGCTCCCAACAACAGCCAGGGAACAATTTTCAAAAAGGTCTTCTGCGGAGTCTTTAGCAGCAAAACCGCTCCCAGCACACTTCCGCAAAACGTAATGATGGCCAGCGGCAATATTGATTTGAGTAGTTCGGAGCTCAGCGTCTTGCGGTATACCCAAGTGGAAGCCACGGTACCAGGCCAAAGCGCAATGGTATTGGTGGCGTTGGCGTTGACGGGTGGCATGCCGGTAAATAGCAGTGCAGGAAAAGCGATGAAGCCGCCTCCACCAGCCACCGAGTTGATGGCGCCGCCGGTCACGGCCGCAGAAAAGAGAAGAGCTATCTCAGACGAGCTCACATAACAGTTTAATTCACTTTGCCTCGTACACCACCTGTCCGCCAATGATGGTCATCAGGTTTTTCGTGGTCAGGATTTGCGGCTCCGGTACCTGCATAATATCGGCGGAAAGCACGGTGAAATCGGCGAGTTTGCCGGGCGTGATTGAACCCTTCAGGTCTTCTTCAAAAGCAGCGTAGGCAGGCCACAAGGTAAAAGCCTTCAGCGCCTGTTCGCGGGTCATCGCCTCCTCCGGATGCCAGCCTTCCATCGACGCTCCGGCGGCGCGTGAGGGTAGGGGCTTGCGGGCGACTGCGGCATAGAACTCAATCATTGGTTCGCCGCGCTCCACCGGCGCATCAGAGCCGCCGGCCACCACCACGCCCGACTTGATCAAAGTTTCCCACGCATACGCGCCCTTGAGACGCTCCATGCCCAGCCGTTTCGGCGCGAAGAACAGATCACCGATCGCATGAGATGGCTGCATCGAAGGGATCACACCCAGCTTGGCAAAGCGCGGCAGGTCAGCAGGATTTACGATCTGTGTGTGCTCGTCGCGCCAGCGTGGATCGGTGATCTTGCGCTGTGCGGAAGGCACAGCATTGAACGCCTTCTCGTATTCATCGAGGATGAAGCGGTTGGCGCGATCGCCGATGGCATGCGTCTCCACTTGTATGCCGCGCTTAAGCGCCTCGATGAGCATAGGACGAAGCGCCTCTGCCTGCACCGTGAGAAATCCAGAGGTATCGGGTTTGTCTGAATAGGGAGCCAACAATGCTGCACCGCGCGAACCCAGCGCGCCATCGGACACCACCTTGATCGTGCGCACCGTGAGGTGGTGCTCAAAAGCGCCAATCTGTGCGCCTTCGCGCAGCAAACGGTCAGCCTGTGGTCCCGGCCCATAGACCGCTTTGTAGATGCGGACCCTCATCTTGCCCGCTTCATATAGTTTCCGATACACCACTACTTCGTCCCAGCTTCCTCCCGGATCCTGTACTTCGCACCAACCTAGCATCACGCTACGCTGATCGGCTGCCAGCGCCGCTTTCTCTGGATCGGCAGCGGCTTCGCGCGGCACATGCCGACGCACCAGCTCCTGAGCGTGGTCCAAAAGCATGCCATTGGGTTCGCCGTTCTTGTCTTTCGAAATCTCTCCACCAAAGGGATTGGGCGTGTTGCGGTCAATACCTGCGATCTTCAACGCCGCGGAGTTGGCTACCGCGCCATGTCCATCGGAGCGACCGAGGATCACGGGATTGTTGGGCGAGACTTTGTCGAGGTCCGAACGTGTGGGAAACACCGGCGGCTTCCAGAAAGTCTCAATCCAGCCGCGACCGACGATCCATTCGCCTGGCTTGACTGCCTTCACCCGCTCCTGCACTTTTGCCAGCAGGTCATCGAGGCTCTTGGTGCCTTCGAGATCGAATGTGAGCTCCCTGGCGCCAACGCCCATGAAGTGGTAGTGCGCATCGGTCAAGCCCGGCACCACTGTTGCGCCCTTTAAGTCGATGACACGAGTGCTCGCGCCGACATACTTTTGCGCTTCAGCATCAGAACCGACAAACAAAATCTTGTCACTCTTGACCGCGACGGCTTGCGCGTGCGTATTGTGTTCATCGACTGTGTAAATATTCGCATCTTTAAGGACAAGGTCGGCAGGCTGGTTCTGAGCAACAGCGATAGAGCCCAGAAAAAGAGCGGCTAGAACAGTAAGGATGTGTCTCATCGGCTCCTCATGGAATGCGGAACTATAAGGCGAGACAGGCACTATGGGCAAGTGAGATGACTGGCGCCAGATCTCCCGAGCATTCAGAATTTACCCAGGGCAGACGCATCTAAATTGCTCGATTAGCATGGGTGAGTCGGCGGAGCAAAGCACTCCGAGATGCTCCTGCAGGCTGTTGCACAGGGACGAGCCGATGAGATTGGAGAATTTACCCCCAAATGTTGCGACAGCATGGAGGGCCAGGTACGCTCGTTATGCCTCTCCTGGCGTGGGTGCCGGAGTGTGTTGAGCCGTTTTGCGGGCGTGATCCTGAGCTTGTCGAAGGAGGCGAGGAGAACCCCTGGTCTCCAAAAAAATAGGGGAAGGTCGGAATGCAGGAAGCTGTCAATCAAAGAATTCGTAACAAAAGTGGAATGCGTAACATTGCAGCCAGTAAAAATGCGGCTTGTAACACTGTTACGCTTTGAGGGGGTATGCTACCCCCCTTTTGGGTACGCCAAGGATACTCCATGGCTACTGGAACCCAGCGAAAGCGCATTGGCTACGGATGTTCTGTAGCAATCCGCAGACTATAAGACGGTTTAGATGCGTCGGCTCTGGAGATTTTACCCCCAAATGTTGCAACTCCACCGGGAACACTGGTAGCGTGCGGCGCTGGGTGCTCCATCTGTTTATCCAGCTCTATAGCGCAACTTCAACACAAGAATCATCAGGATCAGCGCCAGCGTAACCGCATTTGCGACGATGACAGGCATGGAGTGTATCAGCATTCCGTAGATCAACCACAGAAACACACCCAGCCCAAATGTCACCAGCATGCCCGAAGAGAGATCATCAGAGCGCTTGGTGCGCCAGACTTTGTGCACCTGCGGGACAAAAGAGATCGTAGTCAGAGTTCCAGCGAGAAAACCAAGAAGACTAATCATGCGCGATTATAATGACCGATCCGGAGGACCCTGAAACATCTGCTTGCTGCCGCGATATGCTTCTTTTCGCTTGCCTCGCGGCCGGGCCACCCCAACAACACAGTGTAGGCGAAAAGAGTGCGGCTCCGCTCCCTTTGCAGGGGTTTTCCTCCAACTCTGCCCAGGCAGAGCGTTCCTGGGAGGCCAAGTTCCGGGCCATTCCCAGTCCCGACAATCTGCGCGAATATATGCGTCTCATGAGCTCCCATCCTCACCATGTTGGCTCTCCCTGGGACAAGCAGAATGCTGAATGGATGCTGTCCAAGTTCAAAGAATGGGGGTGGGACGCCCATATTGAGAACTTTGATGTATTGTTTCCTACCCCAAAGGAGCGGCATCTCGAGTTGCTTGAGCCAACCAACTTTGTGGCCAGGCTCCAGGAACCTCCTATCGCTGGCGATCCAACCTCCAGTCAGCAGGATGAGCAGCTTCCCACCTACAACGCCTATTCCATTGATGGCGATGTTACGGGCCCTCTGGTCTATGTCAACTACGGTACGCGTACTGATTACGAGCAGCTTGATCGCTTGGGCATCTCGGTGAAGGGCGCTGTAGTGATTGCGCGCTACGGCTCTTCGTGGCGCGGGATCAAGCCCAAAGTGGCTGCTGAGCATGGCGCTCTGGGCTGCATTATCTACTCTGACCCGGCCGATGACGGGTACGACCAAGGCCCTGTATATCCGCAAGGCGCATGGCGCAATAAGGACGCGGTGCAGAGGGGTTCGGTAACTGACACCTACTACGCGGGCGACCCTTTGACTCCCAGTTGGGGGTCAGTCCCGGGCGCCAAGCGGCTGGAGATCAAAGATTCTCCACTGATCACCAAAATTCCGGTGCTACCAATTTCCTATGCCGATGCTCAGCCGCTGCTGGCAGCCATCCAGGGGCCGGTCGCACCCGCCAACTGGCGTGGCGCACTGCCTGTTACCTATCGCGTGGGCCCTGGACCAGCGAAGGTCCACCTGGTCATGAAATCGAATTGGGACACCCAACGTCTTTATGATGTAATTGCCAAACTGCCCGGTTCGGGTGCATCCGACCAATGGGTGCTGCGTGGCAATCATCACGATGCCTGGGTCAACGGCGCGAGCGATCCGCTGAGCGGCATGGTGACCGTGCTGGAAGAGGCGCGGGCGTTGGGTGAACTATACAAGCAGGGTTGGCGGCCCAAGCGGACCATCATCTATGCCGCATGGGACGGAGAAGAACCCGGCCTGATCGGCTCAACCGAGTGGCTCGAAACTCATATTGATGAGCTTCAGCAACACGCGGTGGCTTATATCAATTCCGATAACACCAGCCGTGGTTATCTACGAATTTCCGGCTCGCATTCACTGGAACGCTTCCTGAACGGCGTCTCCCGCGACATTGAAGATCCGGAAAAGCATATCTCTGTATGGCAGCGTGCCCATCTGCTGCGTATTGCCGACGCCAGCGGAGCCGAAGAGCGCGACGAGGTCAGGAAGCGGACCGACATGCGTATTCGCGCCTTGGGTGATGGTTCCGACTATGCGCCGTTTCTGGACCATGCCGGAATTGCCGCCGTCGATCTACGCTTTGGCGGCGAGGGTGGTGATGGCCAATATCACTCCATCTATGATGACTTCTACTGGTATACCCACTTTTCTGACACCAACTTTGTTTATGGGCGCACCCTGGCCCAGACCGCAGGCACCGCGATCATGCGCCTCGCGGATGCCGACCTGCTTCCCTTCGACTTCACCAATCAGGCGGACAGCATCAAGACTTATGTGAAGGAGTTGGAGAAACTGCTGAAATCTGAACAGGACGATGCCAGAGAGCGTAATTTGGAGCTGGATGAAGGCGTCTTCAATGCTACTTCCGATCCCCAGAAACCATTGCAGGCACCAACGCGCATGGAAATCCCTCCGTACATAAATTTTGCGCCTCTGGAAAACGGGGCTGAGGCCTTGTCGAGGGCGGCCCAGCGCTATGAGGCAGCGGTGAAACGCGCCGGAGAAAACGGAGGAGCCCGGCTCACTGGCGCCGCGCTCCTGGCTTTGAATGAAAAGCTCTACAAAAGTGAGCGGCTTTTTCTCAGTGAAAAAGGGCTGCCCGGACGTCCTTGGTTCAAGCACCAGATATACGCCCCGGGCGCTTACACGGGTTATACCGTAAAGACCATTCCAGCAGTACGCGAAGCCTTGGAGCAGTTCAATTGGAGCCAGGCGGAAGAGGGCGTAAAGACCGTTGGAGACATTCTGGCGCGTGAAGCCAACCTGGTAAATGACGCCGCAGCAGAGCTAGAGAAGCTGGCAAACACACATATTTGAAGTTTGATTGTACGAGGGTTTGATTTCACGAGAAAAAAGGGCGCTAACAATCGCGCCCTGCAAATGAATCTTGATGCACGATGAAATTCGACGCCGAAAAATCAGACCATAACAACATCTTCGGTAGGTATTTTCGTAGCCTGATTACGCAGATCTTCAAAGAGGAGCGTGCTCAAGTAGCGTTCACCGAAACTGGGGATCACCACTACAATCAGCTTGCCCGCATTCTCGGGACGGTTTGCCACTTTAAGGGCTGCCGAGACTGCTGCACCAGACGAAATACCAACCAGTAGTCCTTCTTCGCGGGCGAGCCGCCGCGCCATGTTGATGGATTCTTCTGTGTTGGCCGTAATCACCTCGTCAATGAAATCAGTCCTGAGAATTTCCGGGACGAACCCGGCGCCCAGTCCTTGCAGCTTGTGCGGACCGGGTTTTCCCCCGGAGAGCACCGGGCTGTCCGACGGCTCAACCGCGACTACTTTGAACGACGGCTTCTTGGGCTTGATGTACTCGGCTACTCCGGTAAGCGTACCGCCCGTGCCCACACCGGAAATGAGAATATCAACCTTGCCATCTGTGTCGTTCCAAATCTCAGGCCCAGTAGTTTCCCGGTGGATTTTCGGGTTGTCTGGGTTGGCAAACTGCTGCAGCATTACGCTATTGGGTGTTTTCTCCAAAAGTTCTTTGGCTTTGACCAGCGAACCGCGTACTCCTTTGGCGCCCGGGGTTAAATACACCTCCGAGCCAAAAGCTAGCAACACGATGCGGCGTTCCAGGCTTACTGTGTCCGGCATCACCAGAATTACGCGATATCCCCTGGCTGCGGCAACAAACGCCAGCCCAATCCCGGTATTGCCGCTCGTGGGTTCAATCAGCACGGTTTTACCTGGATGTATCTTGCCGGCCTTCTCCGCTTCCAGAATCATGCTCACGCCAATGCGGTCTTTTACGCTGCTACACGGATTCTGACTCTCTAACTTGGCCACCACGGTGGCTTTGCAACCTTCAGTAACTTTGTTTAACTGCACCAGGGGCGTTCGCCCAATCAGTTCGGTTACATCTTTCGCGATCTTCATATCCTTAAGCCTCTCCAGATAATTTCACCGATAAAATGTATAGGATTACTGCGGAAGCCGCAAAGAGCCATTATTTTATCGACTCTTTAAAACGTGCGAGCTTTTCATATCCGCAGTCGGCACATTCTGTGCGCTCGGTTACATATTGGGCGAAGCATCGGGGACAGTAGACAATACAGCCGCTCGCCTGGACTGGAGGAATCAGCAGTTGTTCTGGCTGGAGTCCCTTTTGCCTTACTATCTGCTCGATAAAGCCTTGCATTTTTTTTTGATACCACTGACTGGAAGACCCACCAAACTTGATTGCGCGCAACTGTTCGCCGGCAAGAGTTTCAAAATGCTCGGGCTGACAGATTGCACTGGCCACGGCCACCGGATGGTAGTTGCCCAGCAGGTCACGGCCAATTACGTCACATGCCCGAATCGCGGAAATCGGGGACAGCGCGATGGTAAGTATGGACTTGAACCTTGTGTCCGCAGCTTTGCCAAGCAGCTCTTTATGCAATATCCAGAACTCCATGGCAATGGTGATCGATGTAAGCACTACGGCAATAATTGCTACCCAGAGAACTCGGGGCGCAAATACAGTGATGGCCAAAGGAAGAAATAAAAACAGGAAAAAAAACTGCATGTTGCTGACAAGCCGCAACCAGAAAGACCGGCGGTGAAATACTTTGACGTGCCGGGCCGCTGATTGTGTGCTCATACCTTTCCGCAACCAGTTGTGGATGATCTGCTCCCTCTGGGATCGCCGGGCCTGACGCAGTTGCTGCAACAGCCCTGAATAACTTTGGACCTGTATTTCGTTCCCTTTGAAAACCTGGGTCCCGTTACAGAACAGCTTAGGTCCGGAATGGCTGATGGTGAGTTTCTCCCACAGGATCGAGACCGGCTCTCCGTCAGGTCCGCTAAAGGCAATGGAATCAGGATTTAATTGAAAGGATGGCCAGTGCATCACCAACGGGGGTGAGAGCGGGGGAAGAGGATTGGCGAAGAATGCTGCAACGTCAAAAGCATTCCAGACAAACCCCTGGCTTTTCCTCTTTCCCCGGCCACGAACACTCAGCGCAAATACTACCGACTCAGGACTGACCCAGCAGATGCACTGGACAAGATAAACAAGCAAAACAATCAGAAACAGGGAGCCGAGCTGTGTCATCCCTGCGCTGCTGCCTGCTTGTTTGGATCTTCTATTTTTGTCTCTTTCGAACCAAAGATGGAGCTAAAGAACTTCTTGAGAGCTGCGCCAATGGCCACAATGCCGGCGATAATAAACTTCCCAAACTTGGCCAGGAGGCCGGACTTGATCAGCACGGCGCCCGCGCCACCGGCAATCAAGGCCGCCAGACCATATTCAGCCACCTTGTCGCCTTTCACAAAATCGGCGTAGCGATGTCCCTGGTTATAGTTGAATCCTGACATCAGGATGTTGAAATCGGCCCTACTGGCAGCATATTCCTGTGGACTTGCAACCAAATTCACATTGATCGTACCGCGCCGGCCCAAAAGCCGGATGGAATGATTTACCGTGTTGGGCTCGTTTGGATCGTCCCCTTTTCCTTGGATGGCCCAGGTGAGATTGTGGGTTTGTGGGTCGTAGTACGGCGTCCTCTCCCAACCGATTACATGAAACGGCGGCCATCCATGCTGCTTCCGTTTTTCATTGGCAGCTTCGGTGCCATCCTTGATGTTTTGCAGAATTGCATTTGCATCCAGGCTGTCTTTTTCATCGTCCTTGATGTATCCGGTATCATCAAACCGAAAAATCATGAACCAATTCGAGTTTGGATCAGAAGAGACCAGCACACCCAATTCCTTGCCATTCGGGATGTTGTGTGTGAGCTGAAGTATGGTCTCTGCGCCTTGCTTGGCGGCGAACTGGTAGCCCTGGGGAACATTGATCTCCGCAATGTCGCCAAGATGTCCGACCGCGGGACCGCGCTGCCAGTCGATTCTTGGTCCTTGTGGTTGCTGTGCTGGCTCCTGTGCCACTGCCGCAACGCAGCAAACCAGGGTTGTTAAAATGAAAAGAAGGAGCGCTTTGCGCCCGTAGCTGGTCATACTCTTCCCCTCCTGAGACTATTTGGGCATTCTCCGGCTTATTGGGCCTTCTGGCAACATATTTTTAGCGGCAGGTTACTTTAGGAATGCTTTTGCTCCCATTTGCCTCCTACAGAATCGGCCAAAGCAGATGGCCGTAATGGTAGCGTCTTTTTGTCTACATGGCATCGGAGCTTGACCAGGCCCGATTACCACGAAATTGTCGCAGGTAGCGCACGGTGAAAAAGTTGTGCTGCTTTCGGAGCAGAAACAGGTTGCTGTCTCACTCAAGATCTTATATAGCTGCGTCGGAGACCCTGTTCTTTGCCAAAGCCGTGGAGGCGGAGATTGAATTCTTCAAGAATGAAAAGGGCGAGGTGACGCACCTAGTCCTGCATCAAAACGGGCGCGATACCAAGGGAGTAAGAAAGTAAGGGACCCAGCGAAAACCAGGCCCTTCTGCTTGACTGCTCTGGACTCCTCGATTGCCGTATATCCACCGTCCACGGAAAACGCCGCGCCGTAACCCAGGACGACTCATCGCTGGCCGGGAAGAGGCGGCGCTTTTGCGCTCTCCGCTGATTTGAGGGCCAAGCGATGATGGTAACCATATCCACCAATGGCCACAGCGGCCAGGAATATTCCCACAACGACGCCAATTAACAGATTGCTGTTGCTGTTCTCATTGATTGTGACGAGTTTTTCTGCAAGCTGAACAGGCCTATCGACACCTGCAATCAAGGCTGCCAGCCCGTATTCAAATGACTTGTCGCCTTTCACAAAATCCATGTAGCGGTGTCCTGGTTTATAACTGAATCCCGAAATCAACATATCGAAATCGGCCCGGCTAGCGGCATATTCCTGTGGACTCGCAACCAAGTTCACATTGATCGTACCCCGCCTGCCTAAGAGCCGGATTGAGTGATTTCACCGTGGGGGGCTCGTTTGCATCGTCCCCTCTCCCCTGGATGGCCCAGGTGAGATTGTGGGTTTGCGGGTCGTAGTACGGCGGCCTCTCCCAGCCCAATACATGAAACGCGGCCCATCCTTGCTGCTTCCGTTTTTCATTGGCGGCTTCGGTGCCGTCCTTGATGTTTTGCAGAATTGCATTTGCATCCAGGCTGTCTTTTTCATCGTCCTTGATGTGTCCGGTATCGTCAAATCGGAAAACCATAAACCAATTCGAGTTTGGATCAGAAGAGACCAGCACACCTAATTCCTTGCCATTCGGGATGTTGTGGGTGAGTTGGAGTATGGTCTGTGCGCCTTGCTTACCCGCGAACTGGTAGCCCTCGGGAACGTTGATCTCCGCTATGTCGTCAAGATGTCCGACCGCGGGACCGCGCTGCCAATCGATTCTCGGTCCTTGTGGTTGCTGTCCTGGCTCCTGCGCCGCTCCCGCAGCACAGTAAATTATGGTTGTTAAAGTGAAAATAAAGAATGTTCTGCGCCCGTAGCTGGTCATACTCTTCCCTTTCTGAATTACTCGGGGCATTTTTGTCCGGATTATGGGGCCGTCTGGTTGCTTATTTTAGCGCCAAAGTTACTCTTGGAATGCCAAAATAAAGCCGATTTGGCGGTCAGCTCCAATGCTCTGGTCGTCACAGAAAGGATGCCTTGATGGATTCCAACCCTAGCATTCGCACTGAAACTGATGGTCGTGTTCGATCGATTATTTTGTGCCGACCTGAGCGATACAACGCCATTAATGCCCAGCTTCGTGACGAGCTTGCTGCTGCCATCGACGCTGCCGATGCGGACAATGAAGTGTCTGTCATGCTGCTTCGTGCTGATGGGCCAGCATTCTGCGCCGGGTATGCTTTGGATGAATACGCCCAGCAGCAGCCAACCGGCAATAAACGACAGAGGCGGGTTTGGGACTCAGTTCAGGACCTTCGCAACCTCGCGCCCTTCGTCTCAGTCTTCTCCAAGCTCTGGTATGCCTCCAAACCAACGATAGCGGCTGTTCAAGGCTGGTGCATTGCGGGCGGGACTGACTTGGTCTTTTGGGCTGACCTGATTATTGCCGGCGAAAGCGCTTCGTTTGGATATCCTCCGGCGCGGGTCTGGGGAGTTCCGACCAATCCTCTTTGGGTGCAGCGCCTGGGATTGCAGCGGGCCAAACAATATTTGTTTACTGGAGATGAGATAACAGCCAAGGAGGCCGCAAAGCTGGGCTTGGTGCTTGAGGTCTGCCCAGACAGTCAGCTTCAGAGGCGCGCCATGGCGCTGGCCCATCGGATCGCCCAGGTCCCCACCAACCAACTCCAGCTTATTAAACTTTTTCTGAACCAGCAGGCCGAGAACCAGGGCATGGCGTCATCCCGCCTGATCGGCACATTGTTTGACGGCATCGCCCGCCACACCCAGGAAGGCCTAGACTTCGTCGCCAGGGCAGAGGAAAAGGGCTTCCGTGCCGCAGTCAGGGAACGCGATGAACCGTTCGGTGACTATGGCGAGCGAGCAAAGACGAAAAAACGGATGCAACATCCCAAGAATACGTGATTGGGGGTTGATGGGCAATGCAACATGAGGCTGGCTTCTGGGCTATATGCGGTCATGGCCGAGACGACGGCAGCACATCGCGCCAGAGTTGTCCATAGGCGGAGACATCTGGACTCCCAAGCATCAGTCGCCAAATTTCAAAAACTACTGCAACAGACTCCCGTTCTCTTCAACTTCCTTGTCCTGTATCACCACTGCTGACGCTACTTTGTCTCCGGCTTCTAGGTTCAGCAGGCGGACACCCTGCGTGGACCGTCCGGCTTCGCGGATCTGCTTGGTGTCAATGCGGATGACTTTGCCGAAGTGGCTGATCAGCATGACCTCGGAACTCTCGTCCACCAGCATGATGCCGCTCACTTTGCCGTTGCGTTCGGTGGTCTTCACGTTGATTACTCCCTTGCCGCCACGCGACTGCAAGCGGTATTCCTCGATCGGAGTGCGCTTGCCATAACCGTTTTCGGTCACGGACAGAATCAGGCCGGGAATATCTTCTTCCACCCCATCTTTGTCTTTGCCCTTGCCATTGATCTTCTTTTTGGATTCTTTGGGAGTCACAGCCACGCCCACAATGTAATCACGCTCGTCGAGGTCCATGCCACGAACGCCATACGCCTGGCGGCCCATGGAGCGCACATCCTCTTCATCAAAACGAATGGCCTGTCCTTCATGGGAGGCCATAAAGACGATCTGATTGCCGTCGGTAAGCCGGACTGCCACCAGCTCATCACCCTTATCAATACCGATAGCGAGAATGCCCCGCGACTGTACGTTGCAAAAATCTTTGACCGGAGTTTTCTTTACCGTCCCGTTGCGCGTGGCAAAGAAGACATATCTGTTCTCCTCATCCAGATTCCGCACTTCCAACAGAGTGCGTACGGTCTCTCCCGGTTGCAGCGCCACCAGATTGCCAATGTGCTTGCCTTTGCCAGCGGCGCTTACATCGGGAACCTCATAGACCTTGAGCCAGTACACGCGGCCGGTATTTGTGAAAATCAGCAGATAAGAGTGAGTTGATGCGATGAAGAGGTACTCGACAAAGTCTTCTTCACGGGTCTTCATGCCGGTGCGGCCGGTGCCACCACGGCGTTGCTGGCGGTACGTGGAAATAGGCGTGCGCTTGAGATAGCCGCCATGGGAGACTGTAACTGCTACTTGCTCATCGGCAATCAGGTCTTCCAGCGTGATTTCGGTTGACTCATCGGTAATTTCGGTTTTACGCGCGTCGCCGAAATCTTTCCTGACCTCTTCCAGCTCTTTCACAATCACGCCACGCAATTTTTTGTCGGAGGCCAGAATGGATTCGTATTCAGTGATCTTTTCCCGAATCTCCTGGAGTTCTTTGAGAATTTCTTCCGTCGACAGCCGGGTCAGGCGGTAGAGCTGTAATTCCAGAATGGCGTCCGCCTGGCGGGGCGAGAGCCGGCCTTCCGTCCCTCCTACTTTTTGCTGAATCAGCTTGTCTACAATTTTGAATTTGGCGGCCAGCAAGTTTTCTTTTGCTTCCTGACGCGAGCCTGAAGCGCGGATGATCTTGATGACGGCATCCAGATTATCGAGCGCGATCTTGTAGCCTTCTAAAATGTGCTCGCGTTCACGCGCTTTTTGCAACAGGTAGACGGTGCGCCGGCGGACCACATCCACGCGGTGGTCGATGAAATACTGGATCGCCTGTACCAAGCCCATCTCTTTCGGCTGGCCGTTGACGACCGCCAGGAAGATCATGCTGAAGCTCTCCTGCATCTGGGTATGCTTGTAGAGCTGGTTCAAGACGATCTGCTCCTCGGCGCCGCGCTTGAGTTCCACCACAATCCGCATACCATCGCGATCGGACTCATCGCGAATATCGGAGATATCATCAATAATCTTGTCATTCACGAGCTGGGCGATGCGTTCAATCAGCTTCGCCTTATTCACCTGGTAGGGGATCTCGGTGATGATGATGGCTTTCCGCCCCTGCGCCATGTCTTCAATTCCAGCTTTGGCGCGCATCATGAAGCGGCCGCGTCCGGTCTGGTAGGCGTTCTCAATTCCACTACGCCCGTAAATGTAAGCTCCGGTGGGGAAATCCGGACCTTTAACAATCTTGAGCAGGTCTTTCAGGGTTGACGATGGATTATTCACCAGGGTAATGGTGGCATCCACAATCTCCGTCAGGTTGTGCGGAGGAATGTTGGTTGCCATGCCCACGGCTATCCCGTTGGAGCCGTTCACAAGAAGATTCGGAATGCGGGATGGCAAAACAGTGGGCTCGACCGTGCTCTCGTCATAGTTGGGCGTGAAGTCCACTGTCTCTTTGTCAATGTCTTCCATGAGCGCCCCGGCAATCCGCGCCAGGCGGCACTCGGTGTATCGCATGGCCGCCGGAGGGTCGCCGTCCACCGAACCAAAGTTGCCTTGACCATCAATCAGGGGATACCGGAGGGAGAAGTCCTGCGCCATGCGCACCAGCGTATCGTAGATAGCGGCATCACCATGAGGGTGGTACTGGCCCATAGCTTGTCCTACAACCTTGGCGCACTTGTTGTGCTTCTTGTTGTATTGCAGGCCCATCTCCTGCATGGTGTAGAGCACGCGCCGATGGACCGGCTTGAGTCCATCGCGAACGTCCGGCAAGGCGCGGCCGATAATCACCGACATGGCGTAGTCGAGATACGATCGGCGCATCTCCTCTTCAATGTTGATGGGCTGCACGTTGGCAGCTCCAGGAGAGCCTGGAGGAAGACCTCCATCACCGCCGGGAGGCGTTAAAGGCAACTGTGGATTCTGATCATCAGCCATAGATTATTCTCACCGCTAAAGGCACACTTCTGGCCATCCCAGCAGACCTTTTTCAAGGCTCCAGGATTTTCGCTAAATGGTTGCATTTACAGAAGTTAATTGCCGGGAAATGACTTTAAATTATACCACAGAGAAGCCCTGGAAGCTCCTGCAAAAGCAGGCTCCAGGGTGGCGCGACAAAACGAGTTGCGTGGGAGTTGCTTAGGGTAGCGTCAATGAGATCCCAAGCTCGTCGTTGGCCTTTCGAGTTGCGTCCACGTCGAGATCCGCAAGCTGGACTTTCTTGAGGGGCTTGGTGGAAAAGTCGAATAACGTTTGGCCAACAATGGCAAAGTTATGGGTCTCTACTTTGTGTCCATCTTTGAAGATAAATACCGTGGCCGGCGAATCGTCCGGTTGTTCCTTCTTGGGGGCTTCGGCGCCGGAGGCAACCGCTTGCTTCTGCTCAGATTGCTGCGCTTTTGCATCGTCATTCGCAGGAGTCTTGGGTTCTCTCTTCTCTCGCGAGTCTATGTAGTGATTGCCGTAGCGGCTGTCGGCCCGCTGCTGTTCGGCAAGCGCATCATGAGCGCCTTGGTAGTAGGCGTCCCGAAGGGCCTCGGGATCCGCAGGCGTCGCAGAGGCTGTAGAAGGATCAGGCTCGGTTGCAGGCACATATTGATCGGCAGGGGCTGCTGAATAATCAGCAGGATATCCGTAGACGGGATAAAAGACCGGAACCGGAACAAATCTCCTCGGGCGAAAATGCGGATCGCCAAAGTGTACGCGGAAACGTTGGTTGCTTCGAAACCGATTCATGTCACTGGTAACGGGGCTGGGAGCAGGCGAGGTAACGCTCGACGGGACTCCATGCACAAAGGTTGTTCCGTTGCCATTGGAAGTCGGGGAGGTTACTGAAGCGGGCACACCGTGAAACTGCACTTGTGACTCTGCCGGTTGCAGAGCAAACGTCAGGAGAACGACGCAAAATACAGATCGCAACATTTTGACACCTGCTACCATTATGATAATCCTTCAGGGCCAACGGTCACAAAAAGTTTTGTTGTGTCCAGCGGCCCAGCATAATCAGGCCTGAAATAGCCTTGATTACCACTACACACACAAAGAAGAACGCAAAAGTTCGCCTGGCTTGCGTTTCCAGCAGGTCAGCAGCGATGCCTCCGATGAATAAAAATACAAAACTTAGGCCGACAAAACTTAGCTCCAGGCTGGGGTCCTGGCGGTAAATCGCGCCTCCAAGGGCGAATAAAACCATTAGAAATGAAGCGATTAGCGGAGCTGTGTTGCCGAAATAACGCGCTCGGGGCCAGCTTCCATAGGCTACCAGAGCAAACAGGAACAACCCCGCCAGAACATATCCGTCAGTAAAAACAAATCCCAGATTACGAAGCAGTTCCAGGTACGGCCGGGGTGTTATCAGGACCTTCGCTCCCCAGCCAATACTGCCTACCATCCATCCCACCAACCCAAGGATGCCGAGCCCCATCGCAGAAGCGCTACTGAGCACCACCAAGACCGCTCGCCGGCGACCGGGTGTTAAATACAACATAAACGCAAACGCCAACAGCACCAGCGTAAAGCTCCAGAGCGCCGTTGCCAGGCAAATGCCGATAGAAATGCCCAGAAGCACGATCCTGGGCGCCCACTTGCGCGGGCTTGCATAAACCGTATGCGCAACTCCAATTGCCGTATAGACCAACCCAAAACCGCTCCACGCCAGCAAAATCTCCGGGCCAATATTGCTGCTGATGGTGACCATGGCTGGAGAAAAGCAATAAAGACTCAGGGCCACGTATCCGCCTTCATCTCCAAACAAGCGGCGTGCCACCCACCAGACCGCAGCCCCCAGCCATACTCCAAACACGACGAAGGGAAGCCGGACCAGCCACGGATGTGGAATTGCCAAGGCACTCTGCATCCGCAAGGGAGCTATGCGACGCAAAACTGCTGTGAACCGAAGAGGCAGAACAGCAATCAACCCAGTCGCAGGAGAGGTCACGCGGAAGCGCTGCCCAGGCCGTAACCGATCACCCGAGGCAATGTATTGATATTCCAGATCGGAAAATTTGCGGCTGCCCGCCACCCAGAGGCATTGCACGAGGAATGCCAGCAGCAACAAGCCAGCAAAGACTTGTGGTCTCCCGACTCTGAACTCTCGCACCGGCTCCAGCATGGACTTTCATTTGTACCATGTCGAGACATTGGGTGTTGCCTTTGCAACAGATCCAGTTCCGGTTGAACGGTTGACAGCCTAATGCAAGCGGATGGGCTCAAGCACCGGGCGTGCCGATCGCCGCGCCAATATTCGAAATGCTGCAAACACCGTACCAAGCAATGGAGCTGCGATCATGACAGCCAGTACGTCCTGGATGGGATCGGCATCTTGCAATGTATAGGGTGTCCAGCTAATTGTTTCGTCCCCTTGGCCGAATGCGTATTTGAGCCCAATTAAAACCAACAGCGCGATTGCAAACAGCAGCAGTTTTCGCTTCATATTGACCCCTTTGTGTGTTGCTGTTGTATTGGAAACCTCTGGAGTTGGTTTTGTTCCCACATCATGCGGAACAATGGATCTCCGAAATATTAGCGGTTCTTAACTCGGTCGATTCAGGCTAAACCTTTTGCCATGACCTGCCGATGGGAGATAAAAGAGAGGCGGCCATGAATAACAACACCAGTTTTCCCTGCGAAAACCTATCCGTGCGAATCCGGCGCGCACTTGATGACATGACCGAAATTCGCCAATACCTTATGGGAGATGTTGAGGCGCTTCCTGGTCAGCAAGAGCAACAACAAGCCGCGCTGGATCTTGAACTGGCGGCCGACTTAAAAACTGCGGTCGACGCCTTGCGGCAATTGCTCTGGGCCTACATCCAAGCGCTGTCCGTCAAATCGGGGCGCCCACCCCAACAGGTGATGGATTGGTACAAGATGGAGCTGGCGGTCGAAATGCTGCGCTCTGCACGTTCTCGTATGCCTGCCAAGTCCGCTTCAGAAGAGACGTGGAGTTTTGAAGATCTGGTCAATCAGACTATGGCTCTCACCTCCACTCATGCTGAAAAAGAGCCCCGCTGCTGAAATCAACCTTTCTTGGGCAACACTTCGCCACTGCTACGCTTGACCTCCATTTCTCTGCTACATTTCTTTCTATACGAAAATGGACCAACAAACTACCACTCTCGAGAAACGCAATCCTATTTTTTTCAATTCCCTCGAATTGAGGGCCGGCTGGCGTCTGCTGATTTTTGTCGCTTTGTTCTATGTGCTGGATCAAGCCTTTGGCTTTTTGCAGGAAATAGTTATGCGTCGCGTGGGCCGTCCTTCTGACATGTCCCCTACACTGTTCATTGTGCAGGAATCCCTTGCGCTTCTGATCTTGTTCCTGGCTACGTGGATCATGAGCCGTATTGAGGGCCGGAACATGGGTGAGTATGGGTTACCGTTGAAAAACCAGGCAGTCGTCTCTAGATTCATTGCCGGCTACATTTTTTGGGGGTTCGTACCGCTTTCGCTGTTGTTACTGGCCTTGCGGGCGCTGCATGTTTTTTATTTTGGCAGTCTGGCCCTCCATCATGCCCAGATCGTTTACTGGGGGGCTGTTTGGGGATTCATGTTTATGCTGGTCGGACTGTTAGAAGAATTCCTTTTTCGGGGCTATGTGCTTCGAACGTTGGCCGACGGCATTGGTTTCTGGCCTGCGGCAGTTTTGCTGGCTGCACTTTTCGCATTCGCCCATTCCCAAAATCCCGGTGAAACCCGTATCGGAATTATCATGACTGCCTTCTTTGCCATGTTTGCCGCGGCCATCCTGCGCTACACAGGCAATCTGTGGCTGGCCGCAGGCGCTCATGCCGGCTGGGATTGGGGACAATCGTATTTCTATGGCGTTGCTGATAGCGGCGCTCAGCTTCCTGGACATCTCCTGAATCCTCAGATTCAAGGACCTACATGGCTGAGTGGAGGTACCGCAGGCCCGGAAGGCAGTATCCTGGCATTATTGTTCCTCAGTCTGATGGCTGTGTTTGTGGTCCTCATGTATCGCCGGACCGGAAAACCCGCGTTGTTCATCACCACCGCGCCCAACACTCCTATTCGGTCGGTTTAGCGAACAAGAGCATGTCTGTATCGTCGATCGTTGGTTCGGCGTAACCAACTCTACAAAAGAATAGGCGAGCAGCGCGCCCGCCTATGTTGAGAAATGAAATAGATATCAGATATCCAGGTTCTTTACATCCAGCGCATTTTCCTCGATGAACTTACGCCGGGCCTCCACGTCTTCACCCATGAGCGTGGTAAAGATCGATTCGCAGGCTTCAATATCCTCGGCCTTGACTTGCAGCAGCGTTCGCTGCTCTGGATCCATGGTGGTTTCCCATAGCTGGGTGGAGGTCATCTCGCCCAGTCCTTTATAGCGCTGCACCGTATATTCCTTGCGGCCCTCGTTGAGCACATACTCAAATAGTTCACGCGCTGTCTGCTTTTCCACGATTTCAGGCTCAGTTTTGGTGCGACGGGTGGTTGCCTTTGACGACTTCCTGGCAGCTTTTTCCAGGTCTTCGCGTTCGGCATCGCTCAAGTCGCCGGCGTTGTCCGCAGCAGCGCCGCCTTTGCCCAAGACCTCCACTACAAAAGGCGGTTCCATGAATTGTTCAATCTGCTTGAATTTGGAAATCATCTGCCGGTACTCAGGAGTAGACGCCAGGGCCCAATTGATCTGGCGCTCTGCTCCTTGAGCGTCAGTAAAATGCACGCCCCACAGGTTGTGCTCCTCATCAAAATAGCTCTCCACACCCTTGATCTGCTGCTCCTTGGCGATCTTGGCCAGCTCTTTTTCGAGCTGCTGAATTTTCTTGGGTGCTGTCTTCTTGTCGCCCTCGAAATCCGCACGCTGCGAGAATCCAATCCGAGGCAGCAACTGGGTGATATTTTCGTTGCGGATCCGTTTGTCGGCTTTGTCGAAAAACCCCAGGTATTCGTTCAGCGTGGTCATGAATTTGGCCAGGGCTGTACCTTCCAGCTTGGCCGCGCCTTCTCCGTAGCGGACCACCATGCCTTCGGCAGCGCGTTTTACCATGACTCGCACAAATTCCCGATCGTCTTTGATGTAAAGAAGCGTTTTACCTTTCTTAATGCCGTAAAGAGGCGGCTGAGCGATAAAAACATGGCTGCGTTTGATCAGCTCGTTCATGTGGCGGAAAAAGAAGGTGAGCAGCAGTGTGCGGATATGGGAACCGTCCACATCGGCATCGGTCATTAGAATGACTTTCCCGTAGCGCAGCTTTAAGGGATCAAAGTCGTCTTTCCCAATGCCGGTTCCGAGCGCGGTAATCATGGCCCGGATCTCTTCGTGGCTCAGCATCTTGTCGTAGCGGGCCTTCTCCACGTTCAGGATCTTGCCCTTGAGCGGCAGGATGGCCTGGAAACGACGATCACGGCCCTGCTTAGCTGTCCCGCCGGCGGATTCACCCTCCACCAGGAAGAGTTCGCAACGGTTTGGATCGCGTTCCGAGCAGTCCGCCAACTTGCCCGGCAGGCCTCCTCCATCCAGCGCGCCCTTGCGACGGGTGAGGTCACGGGCCTTACGCGCGGCCTCGCGAGCTCGGGCGGCCTCAATGGCCTTATTGATGATCTTGCGGGCCACTGGTGGATTCTGCTCGAAGAAAGCTCCCAGACGCTCGTTAATGAACGCCTGCACAATGCCGGCGATATCCGAGTTCAGCTTGCCCTTGGTCTGGCCCTCAAACTGGGGCTGCGACAGCTTAACGCTCACCACCGCAACCAGGCCCTCGCGCACATCGTCACCGGTCAGGTTCTCTTTTACATCTTTGAACAGCCCAAGCTGCTGGCCAGCATAGTTGATGGTGCGGGTAAGCGAAGTGCGGAAACCGGAAAGATGGCTACCGCCATCCACCGTGTTGATGTTGTTGGCGAAGCTGAAAACCGTCTCCGAATAGCCGTCGTTGTATTGCAGCGAAATTTCCATCTGGACGCCTTCGCGCTCGGCCTCCATATAAATCGGCCGGTCGTGCAATACCGTCTTGCCTCGGTTCAGGTGTTTGATGAATTCGGCGATTCCACCCGTGTACTTGAACTCCAGTCGCTTGGCTTCGCCGGTTTTCGAATCTGTCTGGCGTTCATCGGTCAGCGTGATCTGCAACCCTTTGTTCAGAAAGGCGAGCTCGCGCAAGCGCTGGGCCAGAGTATCAAAGTTGTATTCGGTTACAGTGAAGATCTCTTTGTCCGGCAGGAAGTGGACCCTGGTTCCCCGCTTTTTTGTGGTGCCGGTCTTCTTCAGCTTAGTTTGAGGCTGACCCTTGGAATAAGCCTGCTCCCAGACGTGGCCATCGCGCCAGATTTCCAAGTCAAGCTGATGGCTCAGTGCATTCACGCAAGAGACACCCACACCATGCAATCCGCCGGATACTTTGTAATTCGAGTTGTCAAACTTTCCACCGGCATGGAGTTTCGTAAGCACTACCTGTGCAGCCGGAAGTTTCTCGCCATCAACAACCATGTCATCCACAGGGATGCCTCGACCGTCATCGACGACCGTGATGGAGTTGTCGATGTGAATGGTCACATCGATCCGCGTTGCGTAACTCGCCAGGGCCTCATCGACAGAGTTGTCTACAACTTCATAAACCAGGTGATGCAAACCCATCTCGCCGTTGGAGCCGATATACATCGCGGGGCGCAGGCGAACGGCTTCCATACCCTCGAGGACTTTTATGTCTTCTGCGGTGTAATTTCCGGCTCCGTTGCCACTGGTTTTTTTTGTGTTTACTTGTTCTGCCATTTGTTTTGCAGTTGCTGAAGTATCCTTTGCGGCCACACAAACTCCCTTGCGATAGAGACACAGTTTAAGGCCTGCCAGCGGCTCACTTTTCAAGCCCCTCGACCAGGCTCAAGTTGCTGAAAATTCAATAATTTAGTGGGTATTCTGCCACTCTTGATTATAACATGAACTGAGCTCTTGAACCGTCACGAAATAAGCTCTAAATCGCAAGAGAAAACCAGATTCTTACCGCTGATTTGCGCGGATATACGCTGATAAATCAAACCTTTGAGAACACGCATGAAGTAGAGATCGGGAGATCCACGGCCTAGCACGAGTGTTTTTTCTCTATTTCGCATTTTCATAAATAATCCAAGATCAAAGGCTTGACTCGCACTTTTAATTACACCTGCTTATGCCCTGGAGTTGCAGAAGATTTTGCGCAAAAACAAGATTTCAAAAGCACCTTGTGTACGTAGGACGATGCGTAAACTCAAAGACAAGAAAGCATTACGGTGGTTCTCTTTCAACTCGGCAGATTGGCAAAGACTGGCTCGTCGTACAGCAGTACCGATCCCAGTGAGCGTCGGTGAGAAACATTCTCGCAGGCGAAATTGTAAGGGTCATAAATGATTGAATAATAATGGCTTATTAAGGAACCACTCCTAAATCTACAAGTAATCCACGGATTTCCGATCAGCTTGTGCTCCGAAATGATCCAAGGAAGTTATCCACAGCATGTGGAAAAACACCGTTTATAAACGTCCCATCGGTTGATATACTCCAGCCGCGTCTTCTCGGTAACCATCATTCCGAGTAGTGTAGCAACAAGAGGAGATTCCCTTATGAAAATGCTACTTCGTTCCTGCTTGTTAGCTCTGATGGTTCTCGGTGGCTTTGCCGCGATATCGGAGGTGACATCGGAACCGAGACTATGAGCCCCTTGTGGCGGCGCATTGCAGTATGGTTTTTGGAAGCATTATTTGCCAAAGAAAGCTTTGGAATGACAAATACGAAAGGAGGGAGTATGCAACGGGGATTATGCTTGCGAGTGGCCATCGTACTCGACTATCGCCTAGCTCTGGCTATCGATCTAGCGATGGCCCTCGCATTACTTAGGCACGTAGCCACGGGTTAACAAACCATGGAGCCTTCGGCAGTCTTGGAGGGACTGCCGGGGGCTTTCCTAAGCCCGCATTACGTTAATCCAATTGTCCTGTGGAAAGCAAATCTTTGGGCAAGGGCGTGGTATGTTTTCGCCCCTCTGCAGGCAGTTCTACCCTATGTCCATTTATGCGGTTGGTGTATCACCCAAGTTCTAGCTTCATCCGCTTCCCGCTCAGCGAACACATTACGGTAGTCTTTTTTGCAATCCGCAGTTTGGCAATGGCTGGCACGTCCGAACAGGCAATATCTGACTGGTGAGAACACCCTTGGCGAAGCGAATGAAATGTTCATTTTTGCCGATAAGCTATTGAATAATAAAGACTTTTCTAAGGCATCCCTCGTAATTTAAAGTGGAAATACAATGAGATTTATCGATTCCGACCAGTTATGCGCCCGAATGACTCAAGAAAGTTATCCACAGCATTGTGGAAAAACGCCGTTTATAAACGGCTGATCCACTGATATACTCCGACCGCGCCTCTGCGCACCACCAAAATTTAATGTGTGCAATTTCAAAGGAGATCCCCTGATGAAAACGCTACTCCGTTCCTGCTTGTTAACTCTGGTGCTTCTCGGTGGCTTTGCCGCGATATCGGAGATGACATCGCAACCAAGACCATGCACCCCTTGTGGCAGCCCGGTGCCTACTTTACCCGGTATTCCGGTCCCTGGAAGTAATTCATAAATCGAATCGATTGGCTTAACTGAATAGTAACTGTCGTGCCGGTATGTAACATGTCGCCAGAACAGTTTAGATCAAGTTCGGCAGCGCGAGAATTTATGCTGGCTTGTTAATCAGTTACTAACCATGCAGTCGAAATTTGCACTCCAGATGGCTTGTGTTGCATCAGGTGGTCGTGGTATGCTTTCGCCCCTCTGGAGGCAGTTCTATGCACATGTCTCTGATTCAATTGGTGTTCGCGTTAACCGGTCTCGCGGCGGAAGCTGCCATTCTTGTAGTAATGATTAAGCGCAAGCTTCGTTCTACGTTTCCCATCTTTTTTGGCTACATGGCTTACAGCATTGTCATGCTGGGCGCGATGTTCCTGGTGGTTCGGTTGCCGTTCCAAGCATATTTCTACAGTTATTACACCTTGACTGCCATCAGCTTGCTGTTAGGGTTCGGGATCCTATACGAGGTCTTTGTCAACATAGTCAAGCCTTATTCAGCCGTGATAGATCTCGGCAAAATGTTGTTTTGCTGGGCCACGATCTTCCTGTTTCTTGCTGGGCTGCTGACCACTTTTGCCACGACTGGAAATATCACGAACGGCGTTACCGCCGGTGTCACAGTGATGCAACGAAGCATTCAGCTCATGCAATGCGGACTCCTCCTGCTCCTCTTGCTGTTTGAGAGACGTCTAGGCTTGTCTTGGCGCAGTCACAGCATGTCGATTGCCTTGGGATTGGGCACGTATTCAGCACTGAATCTAATCGTATGCCATCTTGCGGACCGAGTATCTCCGGTTGCGCAAGGCCGCTTGACCATGCTCAGCAGCATTGCATCCATCACAATTCTTGGTTTCTGGTGTGTCAGCTTGTTGCTTCCAGAACCACAGCGCAAAACTGCCCAGGATTCACCTACCCGCATCATTCTACAGCGCTGGAACGAAGCTTTGGCGGCCACTCCACTCTCAGCCGGAAGCCGTGACTTTGCATTCGCACCAGTAGACTCGTTTATTCCTGGAGTAGAGAAAGCAGTGGATAGAGTTCTGGCAAGAAAAATGACTTCTTAGCAAAAGATTTTGAACCAGAAACAATCAGGCCGGACAAGATGTCCGGCCTGATACATTTCCAGAGTATCTTTTCAGCTTTTAAATATCAGCCTCAAATTCGCATCGGCATGATGATATAGCGGTATTTGTATTCACTGTCGCTGGCCTCGTCCGGACGGAGTTGGCCTGCGGACTGAGCATCTTTGAACTCAAACCGGATATCGCCGGAATTTACCACTTTGAGAAATTCGAGCAGGTATTGTGAATTGAAGCCGATGACCATCGGGTCGCCGCTGTAAGTGGTTTCCATGGAATCTTCTGATTCCCCTGTTTCTGTGTTTGAGGACGAAATCTTCAGCTCGTTTTTTTCCAGCCGCATGCGGATTGCATTAGAACGCTCATCCGCAAATTGGGCCACCCGCTGGATCGCGCTGGAGAGTTCGTCGCAGTGGACGGTTACTGACTTGTTGTTGTCACGGGGCAGAACCGCTTCATAATTCGGGAATTGGCCGGTGAGCTGGCGGGAGGTGAGCAACCGGCCACCGATACGAAAGAAGAGTGTGGACTCATCCCGGGCAAACTCCACTTCTTGAATGTCCCCGGCCCCTAAAAGCGAGCTTAACTCCGCCATGGCTTTCTTGGGAACCAGGATTTTCATCTCACCACTGACCGTCAGCTTGGAATTATTGTGCTCTATATGGGCCAACCGATGACCATCGGTAGCGACCATGGTAATGCTTTCCGGCTTTAACACCATGAGGGCGCCGTTCAGCGTGTAGCGTGATTCCTCGTTGGAAATCGAAAATATGGTTTTTGCAATCAGGTTCCGGACCACCTGGGCGGGAAGCTTGATGGCCGATTCGGTTGGATATAGGGGCAGGGCCGGAAAGTTGGCGCGAGCCATACCAACCATCTTGGTGTTGGAACGTCCGCTTCGGATCTGAACCCAGTGGTTCTCCAGCAACTTGATGCTTATTTCTCCATCACCGAGCAGCCTCACGTAGTCGTAGAGTTTGCGCGCCGGTATGGTGCAAGATCCCTCTTTTTTGACCGTGGCTGGACAACCTGTCCGCAAACTTAGATCCAGGTCGGTCGCCGTAATCGAGAGGCGGTCCCCCGCGGCCTCAAACAAGAAATTCGAGAGTATGGGGATGGTCGTCTTGCGTTCCACCACACCCTGTGTCGCCGTGAGTTCTTTCAAGAGATCTAACTTACTTACTATTATTTCCATTGCAGCTCCCGCCTCTGTACCCGCGGAAGAAGGCATATTTGGCCCCCTCGGAGATCTTTAACTTCTACCTTATCAAAACAGAATAACTAAGAACAGTAGTAATAGCAGATGCCTGCGGAAAAGTGGGAATCAGGTACAAATCTTTGCCCGACAACCTTTTCCCTGCTGATCACTCATTGCAATTCCGGTCACGAAGCCTGCGCTTGATCTTAATCGCCGGTACCAATAAAAAGTTTCTCTCGGCTATTACACCATTTCCACATCCACTCCACAGCTTTCCGCAAGGGAAACGCGATGCTAACGTGGAAAAGGAGACTCTAACTCGGACGTTCCAACACTGTCTGTATGTGCATATCGCTAACTGTTCAAAGTCTCAGTCAACTTGTTCAGCATTCTGTTTAAATCTTTGTCCGCTTGCCGCTGCCCCTCAATTTTTTCGATGGAGTGCATTACGGTTGTATGGTGCTTTCCACCAAACTGGCGTCCAATCTCGGGGAGCGAGGCCTCTGTCATCTGTTTAGCCAGGTACATGGCGATCTGCCGGGGAAAAACGATGACCCGGGAGTTACTCTTAACTTTGATCTCAGTCGCGCGCAGTCCAAATTGCTCTGCCACAGCTTTTTGAATGGCATCAATAGTGATTTTTCGGGCCTGGGAGTCGATAAAGTTCTTGAGCACCTGCTGGGCCGTTGTGAGGTTGATATCCGCGCCTGTTAACGAGCAATATGCCATCAATCGGATCAAGGCCCCTTCCAGTTCACGCACGTTGGTACGCACATTGGAAGCAATATATAGCGCCAGATCAGTACTGAGAGTGACCCTCTCTGACTCCGCTTTCTTTTGCAGGATGGCCACCTTGGTCTCCAGATCCGGTGGTTGGATGTCCGCAATGAGTCCCCACTCGAACCTCGACCGCAATCTATCCTCAACTTCTGCCAGCTCTTTTGGAGGACGATCACTGGCGATCACAATCTGCTTCATGGACTCATGCAGAGCATTAAACGTGTGAAAAAACTCCTCCTGGGTTCGTTCTTTCTGTGCCAGAAACTGAATATCATCGATCAGCAGCACATCAACGTTCCGGAACTTGTCCCGAAAACTGCTCATCCGGTCGTAGCGAAGGGAGTTAATCATCTCATTGGTGAATTTTTCGCTGGAAATGTAGCAGATCGAAGCTTGAGGTCCACGTCGTTTGACCTCATGTCCAATCGCTTGCATAAGGTGGGTCTTGCCCATACCCACGCCCCCATATAGAAACAGCGGGTTGTAAGCCTTGGAAGGTCTTTCTGCAACCGCCTGCGCCGCAGCATGGGCGAATTGGTTTCCGGAGCCCGCAACAAAAGCCTCAAAGGTGTATTTGGGATTGAGCTGTGCGGCTGAATCCCAGTCAAAACGCTGTTGCTTGGCGGTTGCTGGAGCTGCTGTGCTGGTGACCGAGACCGGAGCAAAGCCTCCATCGGGACGCACGGGTGGGTTGGTAGTATCCTCTTCAGCCGTAATAAACTTCACATCCTGAAACTCGGGAGCCATCGTATCCATGGCCTCCTGAATCAGATCGCCGAATTTTTCGCCGATGTGACGGAACTCCGGTGTGGGTATCCGGACGAACAGCACGCTTCCATTGGCATGGCTGAAGCGCGTTGGTTTCAACCAAGTATCGTAGGAGTGCCGGCTGATCTTTTTTTCGAGCGCTCCCAGGATTCGGAGCCATGGGTTCGCAGTAGCGGTAGCAGTAGATGACAATGACATTGCTTGAAATATTTCCAATCGAGCCGACCAGCTCGATTTGTGAAGTCGATTTTTAAGAAATTACTCCGTGTGGGCTTTCACAGAGCACCGAACACCGCATGAACACCTGAACACTGCATGGTGCAACAACTTTTCCAAAGACTGGTCGGCATACTAGCACAAGTTTCTGCCGTGTAAATGCACTCCAGAAATATTTTTTCACAAGAAATTAAAAAAAGAATTTGGCCGCTGCCACAATCGAAACTTGTTCACTTGAAAGTGTTGCACGCGTGGTGCAAAACAACGAATGTGCAGACGAATGGAAAAATTTCACACGTGCGTGGGACGAATCTGCGAGTCCTGCTGTGCTGGTTTGAAAAGTTTTTGGGCCTTCGGCTTTAAAAAAAGTCATCTCTAACTGCAATGCGTCTTAGTTCTGCTTCGAGATTAGAGGAAGCTAAGCGTCAACTCTGGTTTCAGAGATGAAATGAGTGCTGGAAAGGTTTTGGCTGCCCGCTATGGCACAGGAGGCATGAATTCCTTTATACTTCTCGTTTGCCTTGCACAATAATTTCTTAGTAGGAGCGCCATAGTTCAATGCCGAAGCGCACGTTTCAACCCAACCGTCGTCATCGTTCCAAGACGCACGGTTTTCGTACACGAATGAAAACAAAGAGCGGACAGGCAGTCTTGTCGCGCCGTCGCGCCAAAGGACGCAAGCGCGTCTCAGTAAAGCCCGGATTCCGCGAGTAACCGGCCTGCAAGCTTTCTCACCATTGTGCGAGCATGCAACACTGTGAACCTCAATCAGAAACAAGTCTTGCGGAAGTTTCCCAGAAGCTCGCGATTGCTGAAACATGCAGATTTTCAAACTGTGTACCAACAGGGCCGGAAATATTTTTCCGGGAACATCACAGCTTTTTACCGGCAGCGCAGTGATGCTGCTGGTCCTCGCGTGGGGTTCACGATAGGCAAGGTCCTGGGTGGCGCAGTGGAAAGAAACCGGATAAGGCGACGCATGAGGGCCGCTGTGCAACGACATTTGGCAGCGCTTGGGGCGCCAGTGGATATCGTTTTGCATCCCCGGAAGCCGGTCCTGAAGATAGAGTTTGCCCGTCTCGATGCAGAAGTTGAGCAGATTTTTGCCGCTATTCGGAAAGGAAGGACAGCATGAAGACGATGACGGAGGTCTGGCTGAAATGCTACAAATGCCTGATTTCTCCGGTCCTTCCCGTCTCTTGCCGTTTTGTTCCAAGCTGTTCGGAATACGCGGCGGAAGCCCTGGCGCGGCACGGAATTTTTTACGGCAGTGTGCTGGCTCTCTGGCGCCTGCTACGCTGCAATCCTTTTGCCCGCGGCGGCTATGACCCCGTAAAGAAAACTGATTGAGAAACCATTGACCGAATACCACAATCCGCAACAGGATCCTGGCTCTGAAAAGCGTCTACTGCTGGTGTTGTTCATCAGCTTCATTGGTATTGCCTTGATGCAATTCCTGTTCAAGTCGCCACCACCACCGCCGCAGAAACCTGAGAGTTCCCAACAACAGCAGGCGTCGCCTCAGCCGTCCCCCACTCCTACTCCTGCCGTCTCCCCTGCGGCTAAGCCGGTGGCTAAAAAGAAACCCGGGGCCCCTTCCGGCAAAGCTCCGAATGTTCCTATCAAACAGGCCTCCGCAATCACGGAGACGGTCGTAGAGAATAAACTCTACCGCATCACCTTCAGCAACCGTGGCGCTCTGGTGACCTCCTGGATACTAAAGGAATACAAGAACGATCAGGGCAAGCCCCTGGATTTGGTGAACTCAGTCACAGCACCGGTCGTTGGTTATCCGCTTTCCCTTTTTAGCTACGACAAAGAACTGCAAACGAAGCTGAATGAGTCCCTATATGTCCCCAGCGCCGTTGGCGTTCAGGCTGCGGTTGGCGCTCAGGACGCCCCATTCTCACTGAGTTTCGATTACAGCGACGGCGATACGACCTCTCACAAAAGCTTTAAGTTTGGCCAATCCTATGTTCTGACTATTGAAACCTCGGTTACCAACAAGGGTCAGACGGTGCAGGCTTATCCATCATGGCCGGGAGGATTTGGCAACCAGACAGCGCTTCCCTCCTATACGGCGACACGAATCGATTGGCAACAGAACGATAACATTACTCGCCAAGCTGCTCAGTCCGGCGGGTTTCTATCGTCAAAGAAGTGGGTCGTAGACGGGCTGACTGCAAGCGGGCCTTTTCAGTGGGCCGCCACCGTCGATCCATACTTCACCGCTGCATTCATGCCGGCCTCTCCCAAAGATGTGGCCCTGGTCACTCTGCACAAAGTAATTGATATTCCCAGAAACCTGGAAAAGCCCAACGACTCTGAGAAAGACAAAGCATCGGTCTTGGGGCTGGCCATGGGGAATGTGGACGGCCGTACGAATGAGCAGATTTTTGTTGGTCCTAAAGCCGTGGACATTCTGGAAACTGTGCACGCTCCCGGCGGTTCTGACCTGCACGGCATTCTGGATTTCGGTTTCTTTGGATTTATTTCCAAGCCGCTGTTTTTGTGGTTGAAGTGGACGCACCAGCACATGATCAACAACTGGGGATGGGCTATTGCTTTTCTGACTTTGATCATCACCGTAGCGTTGTTGCCGTTGCGCATCTCCAGCATGAAGTCGGCGCTGAAGATGCAGAAGATCCAGCCTCAGATAAAAGCCATTAACGAGAAGTACAAGCGTTATGGCATTACAGATCCACGCCGCGCGCAGATGCAGCAGGAGATGTCGGCGCTTTACAAGCGAGAGGGTGTCAACCCGCTTGGCGGTTGTTTGCCCTTGCTGCTTCAGATGCCCTTTCTGTTTGCTTTTTACTCTATGCTGGGGAACGCCATCGAGTTGCGCCAGGCAAATTGGCTTTGGGTACATGACTTGGCCCAGCCTGATCCGCTGCATATCCTGCCTATCGCCATTGCCATCACCATGTTTGTGACCCAGAAAAGCTCGCCTCAGGCAGGCATGGACCCGGCCCAGCAGAAGATGTTTGCTTTCATGACACCGCTGATGATGGGGGTTATCAGTTGGAACGTTGCGGCAGGTCTGGGAATTTACTGGGGCCTCAGCAATATCCTGAGTTGGATTCAGCAGATGGCCATCAATCGGACTGAATTCGGAAAACAGGTGAGGAAAGCCGCAGAACGGCGGGCCACGCGCAAAAAGTGACGCGGATTGTATAATCCGCCTCTGGACTTTTAACTATGCTTCAGGACAAAGTCGCACTTGCCAAAAAAATCGACTCCTTTCTGAAGAACATCATTGCTTCGGGCGGATTTCTTCTTAAGTACCGGATCACCGTAAACCCGCCGTCTGCTCCCGAGTTGGACCTGTTTGCGCCGGAGATTCTGGTGGAGCTGGCCGGGCCCGACAGCAGCCTGGTGCTGGAGCGCGGCGCGGAAATGTTGCGGTCGCTGGAGACCATTGTTCATGAGTCCTTGCGCTTGCATCCTGAACATCACGATAAGATCAGCTTTGACTGCAGGGGCTACCGGGCGGCCAGGCAGCAAGAGTTAAAACTGGCTGCCGAGGTTGCAGCGGAGCGTGTGCTGAAAACCGGCTCTCCCTTTTCTTTTGCGCCCATGTCTTCCCGGGAGCGTCGTCTGATTCACCTGGTGTTTCGTGATCATGACACTCTCACCACGCAAAGCGAGGGCGAAGGAATGCGCAGGTACGTAGTGCTCTATCCCAGGGATTACAAGCCTGCCGGGCCTGTCCGCCGTTAAAGAGACTACGGCTGTAAAAAGATCCACTTTGACGATCCCGCCTTTAATAACTGGACGTCAGCCGTCCCTGGCGGGACTCTCCTCTAATGATGAACAACTTGCCCACCACGGTTCGGCCCCAATAGTTTCTTGATTCCAGAGTTTCTAGCATGCCGAAACCGTGGTGGGCTACGGTCATACGTTCCTTGCAGGACTCATCACAAACCACATATCTTACTCAAATGTAGAAACTCAAGGGCACGGCTTCAGCCGTGCCGCGAGCTGCTGGAAAGATATAGCGGAACTTTGGAACGGACCTGTCGAGCCGCTATTTTTCCTTGGAGAAACATAATGTCTGCTGATGTAACTATGATTGGGGAGGTCCCCATCTTTGAACTGATGGACGAGGAGGAGCGCAGTGCTCTAGCCCAGATGATGGGGTGCCGCGATTACACCGTGGGCGAGACGCTCTTTGAATATGGAGATCCGGGCGCAGAAATCTTTATTGTGCGCAAAGGCCAGGTCGAAATCTCTGTTGAAAACACGGATGGGCAGAAAATTGTCCTTGCAGAAAATGAGCGCGGAGATGTAATTGGCGAGCTTTCCTTCCTGGATGGGGGCGCCCGGACCGCCACCGCAGTTGCCATTGAGCCTACCCAAGTTCTTACCCTGGACCGTGAGCGGTTCCTGGAATTCATCGATCAGCATCCGCACGCTGCCCTGGATCTTATGACCGTTATCGGACGCCGGCTTCGAGCCACCACCGAGCTTCTGCGGATCCAGGTTTCCCGTAACGTAAATGTCGAAGCTGAAGAGCGGTTGACCTTCGCAGATCGCATTGCCGACCGGGTCGCTTCCTTTGGCGGTTCCTGGACGTTTATATCCATTTTCGGCGTCATCATGGTCATTTGGGTTGTGATCAATTCAAGCGCGCTGCTCAGGCGGCATTTCGATCCCTATCCTTACATTCTGCTGAACCTGTTTCTCTCGATGATAGCTGCCATCCAGGCTCCGGTCATCATGATGTCGCAGAACCGGCAAGCATCCAAAGACAGGCTCAAGTCTGATCTGGACTATGAGGTCAACTTGAAAGCAGAGCTGGAGATTGCTCATCTGCATAGCAAGCTTGACCGTATGTATGAGCGCCTGGAAAATCACCTATCCAGAATGGAAACTCCCAAGTCGTGATACCGGCCAGGGCATTCTCTACAATAAGAACGTGAACCTTGACGACACGATCGTCGCCATCGCCACTCCGCCAGGACGGGGAGGCATCGGTGTAATTCGGCTTGCTGGTCCGCAGGCACAGCCCATAGCCGAGTTCATGCTGCATCTCAAGCACTCACTCGAGCCGGGGCGGGCCCAGTTTGCCGAGCTGGTTGATCCGGAATCCAGTGAACGAATTGACGAAGCGGTGGTTACTTACTTTGCCAAGCCACACTCTTACACGACCGACGATGTGGTGGAGATTTCGGCCCATGGCGCACCCGTAGTCTTGGGCCATGTAGTGGAATTGGCGCTGACCCGCGGAGCGCGCTTGGCAGAACCGGGTGAGTTCACCATGCGCGCATTCTTGAATGGCCGGCTCGACCTGACTCAGGCGGAAGCGGTGCGCGACCTGATCGAGTCGCAAACTCTTTATCAGGCCAAAGTTGCGGCCCAACAGCTAGAGGGAGCGCTTTCCAAGCGGCTCCAGCCCATCAAGAAGAAGCTGGTGGACTTGATTGCTGTGATGGAGGCCGGCATAGATTTCGCCGAGGATGACGTGGCTGTGCTTCCCGCAGAGCAAATTCTACGCCGCATTGCCGAAGTGCAAGCGCCTCTGGAAAAGCTCAAGGACTCGTTTGCTTACGGAAAAGTAGTGCACGAAGGGTTCACGCTGGCCATTGTTGGGCGTCCCAATGTGGGCAAGTCCAGCCTATTTAACCGCCTGGTGGAACGGGAGCGGGCCATCGTGACATCAGCCCCCGGAACCACTCGTGATCTGGTGACGGAGACGGTGGCCCTCGGCGGCATCCCCCTTAAGCTGATTGATACCGCCGGCATACGCCACTCGACTGATGAAGCTGAGAGCATCGGCATACGCAAGTCCTACGAAGCCTTGAGTGAAGCAGACATGGTTTTGGTGGTGCTCGACAGTTCGCACCAGCTTTTACAGGAAGATGAGGAGCTGCTCGATGCCGCAAAAGATAGAAAGGTCATTGTGGTGGCCAACAAGGTGGATCTGGGTGACCTTCATTGGTCTCCTTGGGCCGATGTGCAGGTCCTCAAGACATCTGCCCTGACCGGTGAAGGTATCGACCAATTACGCGCCGAGGTCCTCGATGCGCTTTCGGGCCGTTCGGCAGGGGAGTTCGAAGCCGGTTTTCTCACCAATGTCCGGCATCAGCGCTTGGTTGAGGAGTCGCTCATCAGCCTGGCTGCGGCCCAACATGCTGTCCAAGGCGGAATTCCCCACGAGATGATCATGATCGACCTCTACGGTGCTTTGCGGCCCTTGGATGCCATCACCGGCGAAACCACCGCCGATGACATCCTGAACCTGATCTTTAGCAGCTTCTGTATTGGGAAGTAGTACCTGCACGCGATTGAATCAGCAGAGAATCTATTCTAAGAATCAGTGTTGATCCTTTCATCGGCGGTGAGGTTCTTCCAGCTAAACAGGGTTCACAACGACCGTTAGCATACCGTTAATGTCGGCTGGATCATCGCGGCCTTTCTGAAAGGCCAGTCCCGGCAGTTTGGCGTAGGTATTGGCCAGCCTTAGCTCTCTGATTTCGAACATGCGTGAGCCATCGCGGCCAATATATTCATCGTAGGTCACACCGGTAAGGTAAAACGGATGGCCGCGCAGCAGAAGGAGCGAGATGCGTTTCTGCTGGATGCCGTAAACTACCTCATCAACGTTGGACGGTGCGCCGGACACGTAGTGCAACTCCAGCCGGACATGGCGTCTATCGTCCAGAACAAATTCACCATTCACCGCACGCGCAACTGTCTCCATGGTGGGCGCGTTATCGATGCATACTTCGCTTCCACTAAGACGGGTGACCCAAAAATTCTGATCAAAGGGAACGCCTTGCTTCTTCAGAATATCTTCCAACCCGGCGGCTACTGCCCAGTTTTCACAATTCTGCTTGGCCGTAGTCAGTTTCTGGACGTCGAGATCGGTGGTCTGGCCCGCCTTCAAATAATAACCCGGCTTCTTTTTGTCATCGGCCCGAAGACAGATCGCCAAAAACAACAATAGGATACCGGCTTGCCGCAAGAAGCTGCTCATTATGTTCACAGTGTATCGCTGTTTGCTTCTGGAAGAGAGTTACTTTGCTAATGCGGCCAGGGAGCGGCGGAAGAGGCCGTCAAAAGGCTCGGCGGCCGGCTTGTCGAGACGAGCCATAACTTTTTCGACCAGAGCCCTTTGGTAGCCCAGATTTACCAGGGCAGAAATTACATCTTCCTCTACAGGAGAAGCTACGGCCACGGTCTCTGTTGCCCCAAAGGAGTCTAGCTTGTCGCGCAACTCCAGCACCATTCTCTCTGCCGTCTTTTTGCCAATCCCAGGAATGCGCGTGAGCGCCGGTACATTGTTGCCTTTAATCGCGGCAACCATCGCGTCTGCCGCCATACCGCTTAGAATAGTGATCGCCAACTTAGGCCCAATGCCGCTCACACTCAGCAGCTTTTCAAAGAGCTGCTTTTCTTCCGCCCGCAAGAAGCCAAATAGGGCCAGTGCATCTTCGCGAACATGAGTGTGAACAAAGAGGGACACTTCAGAGCTTAAATTCGGAAGACCAGAAAACGTTGGAATCGTGATGTTGACTTCATAGCCCACACCCGCCGCCTCGACGACGGCCTGATTCGGGTGTTTGGAGATCAGCTTCCCGCGAAGATGCGCAATCATTGCGCATTGATTGTAGCGGAGAGACTCGCCAATCTGCTCGTCGAGGTCAGCAAATGCAACATATCAACTGGCGTTGATTATCTTTGGCTAGGTTCTTCTGCGGTAGAAGATATTGAACTGGAAACCAGGACTGGGCGGGAACAACTCAGCAATTTTCTTGAGCCGTTCCGCCAGGGCCGAGGGGGCCAGCAAAGGATACTCACGCTCCCGCAACTCGTAGTAGTCCACGTCCAGGCAAAGCGAGAGCGTGTAAATAGCAATGGCATCCGAGAATGCCGCAATCGCGTAATCCGATTTCGCCTTCTCATCCACTCTCCCGGAGTTCCCCAGCGCTTGCTTGCGAAATTCATGGGCATCAAGGCTGGTTTCGCCCCGAACCCCGCTGGAAGCCTGGTTCCAGACCAATTCAGCAAATTCACCGGAAACACCTGCTTTGGCTACAAAGGCGTGTCCTACGTTGATATAAAACTCGAAGGCAATGGAAAATTTGTCGTCCAGCAGGCGGGTGGAGATAAAAACACACTGCGCATCGCCGGAATCGATGTTGCGATGACAGACAGCCCGCTCCATAAGAGCACTGTCATAGCGATCAGCGATAAGGGTCTTTTCCCCTTCATTGACCGTCATGGGAACAAAATAGAAAGCTTTGCGGTCGAGAGCAGCAGCTATAGGCAGGGGCACTGCGGCAATCATGCGTTCCAGATCGGCCTGTGGCAGCGCGACCTCGCCTGCTGTCGTGTAGCAAATGCCATTGGGCGCCTGGGTTATACGGGCGTCGCGGATGACCTCCTGCGCGCTGCGCATCTCGACATTGGCAGTTTGACTCACGGTATTATTCTAACTTAGGAGCATTCACCAGCCTAAACAACGATCGATATGGGTAAGCTTTTTATGAGCGCGGGCGTGGCCTTAGCCGCCGGGGTCATTTGTTTCTTTCTTTCTGTAGCGTTTCTGTGCTTTGTGCTGTTGTTCGCGGGAACAGTCAGCCATACTCGTCCAGACATGACCCTCGCGTACAAGGCTGCGGCGCCGGTAGCCATTCTGGCTGCCCTGGCAGGCTTTACAGTGACCCTGGTACGGGCGATTCGCGGTTCGTCCCATCATGTTTGATCGTCTGCGGACTCTTTCGCGCCCCGCGGGATCACACCCCTAAAGAAAACTTCAACTTCACAATTCTTTATAGAGCGATGGTTTGACCTGCCAGTGTCACCGATTTAGACTGCCCGGTACTCTGCCCTACAAAAGGAGGGCCTTTCATGCTCAAGCGGTTTGCTGCCTCTTGTCTTCTTCCTGTGCTGTGTTTTATTGCTATTCGTGCTGTAGCGCAAGATGAAAAAATTGATCTCGACATGATCTCCAAGATCCGTTACGAAGGCTTTCGCAACTCTAAAATCATGGAGATTGCCAGTGGTCTCATGGATGGCATAGGGCAGCGTTTAACGGGCTCACCTAACATGAAGCGCGCCAACGAGTGGACCCGCGACAAGCTGACCGAGTTTGGACTCGCCAATTCCCACCTGGAACCCTGGAGTCCCTTCGGACGCGGCTGGGCGAATGAATACATCAATGTCCGGATGGTTACACCGGACGTCGCTCCACTGATTGCCTACGCCAAGGCATGGACGCCTGGCATCAATGAGATTCGTGCCCAGGTGGTCCGCGTGAATATCACCGGGCCACAGGACTTGGCAAGATATAAAGGAAAACTGTCGGGTAAAATCGTTTTGATTGGCGCCGATCCTGACTTGAAACCTTCAGTCGAGCCTCTGTCTGAACGTTACACCGATAAAATGCTGGCCGATATGAACCAATATCAGGTTCCTGGCGAGCGAAACGATGCGCGCATCAGGGAATTTGCCCGTCTCGCGGCTGTACAAAGACAAACGATTAAGTTCTTTGAGGACGAAAAGGTAGTGGCCCTGATCGATCACAGCCGGGGCGCTCTCGGGGGCGGTACGGTGTTTGTACAGCAAGGCGGTTCGTACAAAGTAGGACAAACAGCCAACGTTCCACAGCTTACGATGGCCGTCGAGCACTGGACCCGGATCGCGCGCCTCCTGAACCAGAAGAAAGACGTGGAACTCGAACTCAACGTCAAGAACAATTTCTACGATGATGCGGTGACTCAATGGGACACGATTGCCGAGATTCCCGGCACTGATAAAAAGGACGAAGTTGTCATGCTGGGAGCCCACTTGGATTCATGGCATACGGGCACCGGGGCGACCGACAACGGGGCTGGTACGATCGTGATGATGGAGGCTGTCCGTATCCTGAAGGCGCTTGGTATCAAACCGCACCGTACCATTCGTATTGGTCTTTGGAGCGGCGAGGAAGAAGGTCTGCTCGGCTCACAATGGTACGTAATGCACCACCTCGGTGAACGGCCTGAATCGAAGGACCCGGAGCGCAAGGGAGATCCTACCCTGCTGCGCCGCGAAAATGGCCCAGTTGCGTTAAAACCAGAATGGGACAAGGTTTCGGTGTACTTCAACGTGGACAATGGTACTGGCAAGATTCGTGGTGTCCACCTGCAGGAGAACGCCGCCGTCCAGCCTATCTTCGAGGCCTGGATGAAGCCCTTTGCGGACCTGGGCATGAACACCCTCACCATGCGCAACACCGGCGGTACCGACCATCTTTCATTCGATGCCGTAGGTATTCCTGGATTCCAGTTTATCCAGGATCCGGTCGAATATGAGACTCGTACCCACCACTCCAACATGGATGTCTATGACCGTCTCCAACCGGAAGACCTCAAGCAGATGGCGGTCATTGTGGCATCGTTTGTTTACAACGCAGCCATGCGCGACCAAAAATTTCCGCGCAAACCTATTGAAAAAGAATTACCACCACCGCCCCGAGACGAAAACGAAAACACTCCACCTCCCAGGCCGTAAAAACCTGTTTTGCGGGATGCGGTTGCAACGTTCAGGTGGATGGGAGTTGCTGTAAAGGTAAAACTCCTCTCCACCTTTACTTTTGTTATTTGAAGACCTGAAGAAATTGATGGCAAGCCGTCCGGCGAAGCGGATGCCATTAATTAATAGAGTTTTGAAGCAGGTGTATTATTGCGCGGTATAACCACCATCAATGGGAAAAGCTGCTCCCGTGACCCAGGAAGATTCATCACTTGCCAGAAACACTGCAAGTTGCGCGATGTCTTCCGGTTGCCCAAAACGGCCCAACGGATGTAGCCCCTCGCGCTGGCGGCGGGCATTCTCATCAGGTGTGAAGCGCGCCACCAGCTCCGTATCGACAATTCCTGGGCAGATGCAGTTCACTCGAATATTCTCCGCAGCATGGTCCAAGGCCATGGCGCGGGACATCGCCAGAATGGCGCCTTTCGAGGCTGAGTAGGCCACCCGGTTCCTGGCCCCTACCAGGCTCAACACCGAGCCGATATTGACGATCGAACCCCCACCCGCAGCACGCAGGTGCGGAAGCACTGCGCGGGAGAGCCGCCACGCTCCCCGGACGTTCACATTGAAAATCTGCTCCCACTCCTCTTCGGTGTGGGAATCGGCCGTGCCGGCAAACAGCAGCGCAGCATTGTTCACCAGAACTTGGATACTGCCGAAATGCTTTGCCCCTGTTTCTATCAGCCTGGTTATGTCCTCCGGGCTACCGGCATCCGACTGCACCGGCAGACAATTAGCTCCAATCTCCCGGGCAACATTTTCCAGCCTGTCTTTCCTGCGCCCGGATACAACAACTCTGGCGCCTTCGCGCGCAAAGGCCAAGGCAATGGCCCGGCCAATACCACTACCGCCACCGGTGATGAGAGCAACTTTATTGGCTAATCGCATGGCAAAGATTCTATCGGAGGGAAAGAGGTTTGCTGCGATTTAGTGCTTGTTCTTCAAATACCGATCAAACCACTCGACGGTCCGTTGCATGGCATCGATCTGGTTTTCGCGCTTTGCAAAGCCATGGCCCTCATCTGGGTAGTAATGAGAATCAACGATCTTGCCCTCTTTTTTCAGAATCGTCTCTGCTTGTTCCGCTTCTTCCTTGGTGTCGCGAATGTCGTTCGCTCCCTGCAGGATCAGCAAAGGGCCTTGGCGTATTTTGAATATCAGTTGTCTTATCCGGGTGCTTGTTAAAGGCCGCGATGCTTGCGGATTGCATTGGCTTCACCTCTGTTTGTAGACTACCCCGCTTTTCATCACAAACACTGGATTTTGCAGCAGTGTGACATCTTTGGTGGGATCGCCGCCGACCGCCACAATGTCGGCAAATTTGCCGGCTTCCAGCGACCCGATGCGGTCCGACCAGCCCAGCAGATCGGCGGCATTCACTGTCGCAGTCTGGATGGCCTGCAACGGAGTCATGCCCAGTTGTACGTAAACGGCAAACTCGTGCGCATTCAGCCCATGGGGATAAACGGCGGCGTCTGTCCCGAAAGCAACTTTCACCCCTGCATCAAAGGCGCGTTTTACGTTCTGGCGCGCAATCGGAATGATCGTTCGCATCTTGGCTGCATACATCTCCGGCAACCCGATCCTGACAGCATTCTGCGTCATCCAGTCACCCAGGTAGAGAGTGGGCACCAGGTAGGTTCCCTTGGACTTCATCATGCTGATGGCTGCGTCATCGATATAAGATCCATGCTCTACCGAATCCACTCCTGCCTCTGAGGCCCACAGGATTCCCTGCGAGCCGTGGGCGTGGGCTGCGACCTTGCGGCCCAGCCGGTGGGCGTCAGCCACAATGGCCTTCATCTCCTCCAAGGTGTATTGCGAGGCCCGGGGATCGTCGCCCTTAGACAGCACTCCGCCAGTCGCGCAGATCTTGATTACGTCCGCGCCATACTTGATGATCTCCCGCACCTTGTGTTGCACGCTCTCCACGCCATCTGCCACGCCGTCGGCGGTAGCGTGATAGCTGTAGGGCAGCAGGTTGTTGTCGCAGTGGCCTCCGGTAATGCTCAGTGCCGGCCCGCTGGCAACGATGCGTGGCCCCGGCAGCATGTTCTGATTGATGGCATCGCGCAGTGCGATGTCCGTGTAGCCGGCCGCCCCCACGTTGCGCACCGTGGTAAATCCCGCTTCCAGAGTGGTCTTGGCGTTCTTGGCTCCAATCAGCGCTTCCATCGGTATCGAGATGCCAAGCTCCTGATAGCCAAAGTTTGGATCAAATGTCAGATGAGTGTGGGCGTCAATCAGTCCCGGCAGCAGCGTTGTATTCGGCAGGTTGATGACGTTTGCCCCAGCCGGTGGCGCCTCTGTTCCGATGCTGCTGATCTTGTCGCCATCAATCACCACGGTCACGTTGTCCAGCATGTGCCCGGTCTTGACATCCAGCAGATGCCCGGCACGGATGACTGTTTTCGTGGGTGCAGGGTTCTGCTGGGCTGAACAGGCGAGAGAAGAGATGATCAGAGTGAACAACGGCAAGATATGTTTTTTCATGGTGGAAGAAGGGGATTATAGCAGGGAGGTGTGGCGGGCATTGGCATAGCACGCAGAGAAGGGTTAGCCAATATCTGATCTCCGCAGAAACAGAAAATGCAGCGGCGTTGATCATGGAAGAGTGCAAAGCGGTAACCCTAGGCCCACGTCTTTTTCTTAATGACCAAACCGTTCTTTGCCGACTCTATCCTGACGTTCACCCCACCGTCGGTGTCTAGCTCTAAGCTTAATTGTTGTGGAAGTGCCTGGAGCCGTGCTTTGCCGTTAGGGTTGAATTCGATCCGAACCTCTTCATCAATTTCGAAATGACCAGCCCTTAGGGTCGTTGCAATCTTTCGCAGGTCGTCGAAATCAGGTGCTCTCTCCCCCCTCTCATAGTGGCCAATACTGTTAAGGCTAAGGGTGAAGCCGTTGGTTTTCAAAGCTTCCCGGAGTTGCTTCTGGGTCATGCGATTTTGCTTTCTAGCTCTTCGCAGCTCCTTGCCGAGTTTTTGCTTCCAGTCTTCCATAACTACGATTGTTGTTATTTTTATTCTTATTGGCGTAATATTTTCATTGACTTGTGGATAAAATGTCAACTATTGTAGTTATTACGGAGGGCAAGATAACCATAGTCGTGGTTGTCGGGTATGGGTGTAGACTTTATTGGCCCGTTAACCAACCTGATTCCTACCCCCGACCGTCCCTCATTGGGGAGGCGACAATGATGAGCTCAGAATCCGCGCTGAAATCCCGAAACCTGGCCGCCACGGTGTCCGGCAGCTTCCATCGCCACATGCGCGCAATTAGTGCTGTTGTTCAAGAGTTAGCAGCTCTATCCATACGTGTACTATCCCCGGCCGATCCGCGGATTGTGGCACAGCAAGGGGAGTTCTTGTTCGTGGCGAGCGACCCCGTCAGGTCAGTACGGCTCGTTCAGGATCGGCATTTGGAATCTATCCGTGCAGCCAATTTTCTTTGGCTGGTCTGCCCTGATGGGTATGTTGGTCAGTCAGCATCGATGGAGGTTGGCTTTGCTGCAGCGGTTGGAGTACCGATCTTTGCGGCACACCCGCCCAGCGATTTGACTCTGCGACAATACGTGACCGTTGTTCCAACACTTGCAGATGCTTTGCGCGTGGTCACTGCCAGTTCGCGGCCCCGCCGTCCCGAAGGTATCCTTATCGATCCTCACGCGTCGGTGGAAGAAGCCCACAACATCCTTGAGCAAATCAAAACTGCTCTGACGCGCGAAAATAGCGTGGGGGAGCCAGCCTCTCGCATTTACTGCGACTTGGCAGATCTCCAGACAAAATTAGGAATGCCCACCTACTTGCAATAGCGCTCAAGACAGACAGGGACGGTCACTCCGTAAATGTTAAGTTTCGAAGAGCTGACAGAAGCACGACGTTCTCTCCAAAGCTTTTGCCTGCTTCACGTCCCTAGTCTTCTCAGTTTGCAATCTGGGATCAGCTTTAAACTCTTACCCACAGAGGGAGACTTAGACAATGAACAAGCGCGTCACATCACGACAACTGCTACTTGCTATAGTTCTCTGTTTGACTCCCCGCCTCGATTCCGCATGATCGATTTCAAGAATGTAGGGAATCTCCAGTCCACGTTTGCAGAGAAGGCTCTCCTTCGTGAAGACTGGACGTCCGAGGGATCTGCAGGTGTGTACTGCAGGTGTCGTGCACTCCCCATGGTCATCAGCTCTTCGGCTAGTTTTGATAAACGCATCGAAGCCCATATCAAGGCAATTCTCGGTCAGCTCGACAAGAAGCCCGAGCGATTTGGAATAGGAGAAGCGGGTTCTGCATTGCCAGAAAACCAGTGGTATCCTCCCAACGCATTCCACACCTACTGGACCATGGAAATTTTCGATTTGATGATCGGCGGATACCATGCTGACTACGAACGCCTTTCAGATCCCAAAGCCCTTGATCTTAAACGTAGACGTGAAGGAATGCTTTTATGGGGAAGACAACAGCTTGGGTCTCAACTTGGACTACATTCTGCATCGCCCCTTTCATCGGTGTTGGACTCAGACCAACTTGCCTGGTCGCTCGCGATTTTCCTCCGATTTGATGAGACTCTCAACGTCAATCTGGAAAATCGAGACTTCATAAAGCAAGCGTTTAAATGCTTGTTCTCGACGCAGGCTGACGGTACTTGGCGGCATTACAAGCCGCTGTTCCATTACAAGGAAGCAGGTAATGCATACTGCTACGTGTTTGAGACCTTTGCGGTCTTGCTACAGTGCGCGCTGCGGAAAGAGGCCGAAGCTGAGATGGTTCGCGAGTTACTCAAACCCTATTGCAAAAATCTAATGGATCTTTGGCGATATGCGGACTCGACAAAAATACCGCTCAGGCCGGGCAGCAAAGAAATCGGTTGGTGTTCTGGGCATAGAACAAATGTCACAGATCCCGAAAGTTGGGCAACAGCTAGTGTTTTTTCGTATGCGCAGGCGCTCAGAAGACTGATAGGTATATGGTGTCGCGAAGAGGCGCACAGTAATTTGAACACTCCGAGGAGCCGACTTAGCCCGCAGAAAGCCGCGGAGGAAATGACTTTTAGAGGCAAGACTTGGGGCGTCAATAAAACCTCGGTTTCCGAGCAGCTTTGGACAATGTTTATCAACCCAGTACGCATGCACGAGTGTAATGACAATCTCGAGCCGGACAGTCAGCCCATTGAAAGAAACCACGCCAGGTCGGCAATACTTTTTGGGCCTCCTGGCACCAGCAAAACGACTCTGGTACGCTCGTTAGCAGATGTCATTGAATGGAAGTATGTCGAAATACACGCAAGCCACTTCGTGGCCGAAGGTTTAACACAGGTACAGAAAACAGCGGACAAGATTTTTAAGCAGCTGTCGGAGCTAGATCATGCTGTTGTGCTCTTCGATGAAATTGATGAGCTTGTCCGCGAGCGCGACATGGAGAAAGACGCTTTCGGTAGATTTCTCACCACGAGCATGTTGCCGAAATTGGCCGAGCTTTGGGATGCACGGAAAATTCTGTACTTTGTGGCGACCAATCATATCAATTACTTCGACAGTGCAATAATCCGCAGTCACCGTTTCGACGCCTTGATACTCGTGAGCCCTCCATCATTTAGTGCTAAGGTTGGCGAACTTAAGAAATTGCTTTCAGAGATATACGGCTTGCCCGAGGTTCGCTTTGATGCTACAGAGCAGCAGATTCAGAAAGAACTGGAGGACCTTGGCAAAAGCAGAACCAGCTTCAGCTGGCGTTACGCGCTCCCGGTTGTTCACTGGCGTGGCCCCGATTGGCAGGAACAGAAGCTGAAGCCTGAGTTCGCCCTGGCTAAGTTTGCGTTGTTGCGTTGGGACGAACTTCATGAACTAGCCTATCGCCTAGCTGGGATTCTAAAGGCCCTGTCGCCGAGTTCCGCGACAATTTCGCTCGACACTTTACGCGAAGCGTTGACGCAGGTGGCTGATTCCCAATGGCGAAAAAACAAGAGCTACTCGGACTACATGAGAGATACGCAGTCCGAGCGACGAGACTACCAAATGCTAAATGTCTGGGAAGTTAGAAGCGATATAGAAGTATCGGTACCCGGAGTGGTTTTTACAAATGGGTGCTGGTGGCTTTCTAGAGCTGTTGACTCGTCAAGAGAGATCGAAGTGCCTGGTTTTGAATTTGAGCTGCTTCCCGGAGCACCTGGGTGTGTTCAAATCCGAGCGTCAGTTTCGAAATGATGAGAATGCTCGAAGCTCGTCAAGCTCGTGAATCTACCACATCGCTACCTCCAGCTGAACAGCGGCTGTCGGTCCGTGATCCTATGATAGCTCGGGTCATCGCCTCTCAATCTGTTCGGTGGTCCTCCCGCCCGACTGAAGACCCAATCTGGGGCCTTGTTCGAATCGTAATGGCACAGCAGATCTCTACTCAAGTTGCTTGTCGACTCGCTGAACGCGTGAAATCTACTTACCCGCATCTGACCACACCATCACCTGCTGCAGTCCCTGATGTCGCCAGTCTGCGTGCAATGGGTCTACCTCAGCGCCGAGCCCAGTGTTGCGTCGATATCGTGCGAGGGTCACAAGATATTCTTGCCAAAGTGCAGCAAGGGCAGACATGGGAAGAAGCCCTCGCCGGTATCAAAGGTATTGGGCCGTGGACACTCTCGGTCTTTCGTATCATGGTTCTTCGAGAGCCGGACGAGCTTCCCTTAGGCGACGTTGGGCTCCAACGAGCCATTGCAAACGTCTACGGAAGAGACGGTAAGGTCGAGCAGCTCGGCGAAACGTGGCGGCCTTTCCGATCGGTGGCCTGTTGGTACTTGTGGAGGACCCTCGGCAATGAACAACTCGGCTAATTCAACTATGCCAAAACGCTTCTATCTCGCCACCAGAAAAGATCGCAGCGCGCAAGCTGAAGTGGTCGTGCAAGGACTAAAGGCTCACGGTTGGGAGCGCACGTTCGCGTGGACTGACCAGGACGATGCAGACCCTCAAGGATATGCTGACATCGCGTTGGCAGAGCTTACAGGGGTGCGCGAAGCCGATGTATTGATCGTGCTGTTACCTGGTGGCTACGGCACGCATGTCGAGATCGGAGCCGCTCTTGCGCTCGGGAAGCCCGTCATTCTACACGCACCGGATCGTAAGGCCTTGGAGACTCCCTACCCCTGTGTATTTCACTACCATCCGGGAGTCAAGCTCCTAGTCTCCGAAGTTCTAGACATCAAGGCAATACTGGCCAGCCTGCCGACGTGTGCGGAATAATTCCTCTATCCCAGTCCCTAGACGTAATCTCGCTAACAACTTATTCTGTTTATATCCACAGCCGAAGACGGTTGTGCCACACTAGACCAGCAGACACAGGTTTTTAAATGCCAGTGACCGAAACCGGCGTTATTCACGTGACGCTGCCTGACGGCAGCAAGAAAGAGGTCCCTAGAGGTACCACCCCTCTGGACATTGCCCGATCCATCAGCCCTCGGCTGGCGGATGCGGCGCTTGTGGCAAAGATCAAGCCTTTGGCAGTCAGCGCTCAGCATGCAGGCTCTGACCCGAATGGCGCAGGCAGCCAGCAGTTGGACGGCGCAAAGATCCCAGCTAGCACGCACGCCCCGCAGTCCAAAGATGGCTGGCATTTTGCCGATCTCACCACGCCTTTGGAGCAGGACGTCGAGCTGCGCCTGCTGACCGATCGTGACCCTGAGGCCCTGGAGGTCTACCGGCACTCTTCTGCCCATCTGCTGGCTACCGCTGTTCTGGAGCTGTTTCCGGAGACCAAGCTGGGCCATGGTCCGCCAACCGAAACCGGCTTCTTCTACGATTTCTATCGTCCAACGCCGTTCACTCCGGAGGACCTTGAGAGAATCGAGAAGCGCATGCTGGAGGTGGCCACCCGCGACGAAAAGTTTGTCCGCGAATTTGTGCCTCGCGAAGAGGGTCTGGCCCGTTATCGCTCTGAAGGCGACTTCATGAAGGTCCATTTCATCGAGCAGTTCACCAAGCCGGGCGAGCCGATCTCCACCTACCGCAATGGCCAGTTTGTGGACTTCTGCCGGGGCCCGCACATTCCTTCGACCAGCCGTATCAAGGCCTTCAAATTGTTGAGTATTGCCGGCGCCTATTGGCTGGGGGACGAAAAGAACCAGCAACTCCAGCGCGTCTACGGGACCTCGTTCTTCAGCAAGAAAGATCTGGATCAGTACGTCACGGCACAGGAAGAGGCGAAGAAGCGCGATCACCGGGTACTGGGCAAGCAGCTTGATCTGTTCAGCATCCAGGAGTTGGCCGGGCCAGGGCTGATCTTCTGGCATCCCAAAGGCGGATTGATCCGTAAGGAGATGGAAGACTGGATGCGCGAAGAATATCTTAAGCGCGGTTATGCGCTTGTCTATACGCCGCACGTCTTCCGGGTCAACCTCTGGCAGACCAGCGGCCATGAAGGCTACTACGCGCAGAATATGTTCACCCCTATGGAGCTGGACGATGCCGACTATCGCATCAAGCCCATGAACTGCCCCGGACACATCTTGATCTACGCCGACACTCTACGCTCCTACCGCGATTTGCCTGTCCGTCTGGGCGAACTGGGCACTGTGTATCGCTACGAGCGTTCGGGGGTTATGCATGGCCTCTTGCGCGTGCGCGGCTTTACCCAGGACGATGCCCACATCTTCTGCACGCCCGAGCAAATTGAAGACGAGATTGTCGGCTGCATGGATTTTGCTCTGGCGGTGCTCAAGAGCTTCGGTTTTTCCGAATACCAGGTGGAGTTGAGCATCTGGGACCCCAATGACAAGAAAAATTTTCTGGGTGGCGACGACAAATGGGAGCTCGCTATACGCTCCCTCGAAAATGCGCTCAGTCGCCGGGACATCCCTTACAAAACCATCCCTGGCGAGGCGGCCTTCTATGGCCCCAAGATCGATGTAAAGCTGGTGGACGCCATCGGGCGTCCCTGGCAGCTCTGCACTGTGCAGTTCGACTTCAACCTGCCACAACGTTTTGATCTGGAGTATGTTGCCGAGGACGGCACTCGCAAGCAGCCGCTCATGGTGCATCGCGCCCTGTTTGGCTCCATGGAGCGCTTCTTTGGCGTGCTGATCGAGCACTATGCCGGGGCCTTCCCTGTGTGGCTCTCGCCGGTGCAAGTAGCAATTATTCCCATCAGCGAAAAGCACACGGAGTACGGACAGATAGTGGCGCAGCAGCTCAAAGATGCTGGAATCCGCGTAGAACTCGACGCCCGTAATGAGAAGATGAACGCCAAGGTCCGCGAACACACCATCCAGAAAGTTCCTTTCCTGCTGGTCGTGGGCGAGAAAGAAGCGGAAGCCGGGACCGTAAATGTTCGCGTGCGGGGCAAACAGCAGCCGGAGGGCACCGTTCCGGTTGGGCAGTTCTTGGATCGAGTCAAACGCCTGATTGCCGAAAAAGAAGTGGCGCTAGATTGAGCGATTGAAACTTCAAAGTTGGGTAACTGAATGTAGGACGTACAACCCAAATTACCAAATCACGAAAATTACAAATCTATGGCATCCAAATTCCCCGGTTTCCCTCCTGAGGCGCTCACATTCTTGCGCAACTTAAAGCGCAACAACCGCCGCGAGTGGTTCCAGCCACGCAAGGAGCGGTATGAAGCGCTGATCAAGGCGCCTATGCTGGAACTCATCGGCTGCCTGAACGATGAGTTTGCGCGCTTTGCTCCCGGTTACATTACTCCTCCGCAAAAGGCCATGTATCGCATCTACCGCGACACGCGCTTCTCCAACGACAAAACGCCCTACAAGACACATATTTCAGGCATATTTCCCAAGGCAACTGCTATCAAGAGAGAAGGCGCGGTATTTTATTTTCATTTCACTGAAAAGGACCTGCTGATCTTTGGCGGCGTGTACTCGCCGGAGCGCGAGGAATTGATGGCCTATCGTGGTTTGCTCCAGGAGCGCTATCGGGAGCTGGAAGAGATCCTGGGCAACAAAACTCTGCGCAAGACAGTAGGAACGCTGCAGGGTGAACAGATGGCTCGTATGCCCAAGGGCTTTCCTGCCGATCATCCTGCTGAATCTCTCCTGCGTCAAAGACAGTGGTTTCTTGAAACTACACTGGATGTCCGGTTGGTCACTTTGCCCCGCCTACTTCCGGAGTTGGTCAAGCACTTCAAGATCATGTCGTCCTTCGTAGAGTTTATGAACCTTGCCTCGGCGCACAAGCCAAAGCCCCGGAAGATGCCCTTCATGTCTTTCTGATCATCGGCGTAGGTAGCACAAGTGTTTTATTAGCGATTGCAAAGCTCTTTCTGGCTCAAAATATCCTTACGGTATCCTTGGCATATCCGCAGGGCGGGGAGTATTGGCGAATCGGTAATTTTCAATTGGAAATTTCTAAGTGCTACTGAAAGAACTCTCCCATGGAGTTTGCAGTTGCCGCTGCGTTGGGCATATTGCTGACCTGGAGCGCCTGCAATATGCTTCGCAGCGTGTCCTGATGTTGGTGTTGAACCGTAGAGCGAAATCCCGGTTTGACACGTGGCCCTACTAATACTGTGGCCACCTGTCCGCCAACGTTGGCCAAGTCTGTGAGCACGGATTCATCCCAGGTGATGATAAGAACGCTGTTGCCGAATGCTGGGCTGTTGATGAGCGGGTCAATATTGTTTTTCAACCAGGTATCGGCGGCTGTGAGCAGGTCGGAGTCGTTGCAAATCAGCGCGCCTCCCGGACAGTCATGGGCATCGTCTTGTGCATTGGGCAGGATGTAAGCAAAGTTGGGCAGCTTGCCGGAAGCAAGATCAGCAGAAAGCTGCGAAAACGGGACCAGGTTGGCCGCCTGGGCACTCGAATTCACCACATCACTTAAGTAGGCAAAAGGATTGTGATGCTTGAGGTAAGGGCTCACATCGTTGCCAAGATATCCCTGGGAAGGCACGCTCTCCAAATACGCCTTCCAGCTTTTGCCGGATGCAGTCAGGACGCGAACAATGTTGTTGTCCGTAATTATTCCGGTGAAAGTATTGTCCACGGTTTCAATCGCGCCTACGGTCAGCATGAAGTAATTGCCAATCGAAGGATGCACGTTGGCAAAGTAGTTGGTCGCCAATCCATGTTGTGAAGCCAGGGAATTCAGATACGGCATAGATGGGCTGCCAATCACCTGGGAAAAACTGTGGTTCTCCAGAACCACCAGGAATACATGGTCTTGCGCTGGAACCGCTGTCCCTCCGCTCGGAGTCATCATGCTCCTGCTGGTTCCGCCACAACCAGCCAGATTGAGAAACGCAAGGAAAAACATGAAAACAAGGAATACCCGCCGAGGCGAGCTCGCGAAGGAAGGACCGTACATTCAGGATATAGATGCGCTAATGTGTCGCGGTGAGGTCTGTTGTCGATCAGGAGACGGCCCGAATTCCTGAAGAAATTGGGCTGGAAACGCGCTAAACTCTGTTCATGGCTTCCTTGCGCAGGGTTTTGATGGGCCTGGTTCTGGTTTTGGCAACCAGCCTGGTCATCGGCCAATCCCAGCCTGCGGCCACCGTACCCTCACCGGCCGCAGCGCAGCTTTTGACCCTTGTAAAACAGCAGTTCGGCTCAACATTTACCTTGCCGCAAGCATTTCCCACGCCTCTGATTACCGCTGATTTCGACGGTGATGGCGTTGAAGATGCCGTAATCGTGGCGGACAGCAAAGAGCCCCTGCCTGACTCTTTCAGCTTCAAATACACGGTCGCCGATCCCTATAACTCCTATTTCGGCTTTGGCAACCCTGCTGTAACCTCATCGTTCAATTCCGCTGACCCCAGGCGAAATCACGATTTGCTGATCATTTTGGGGGCCGGAGCGGAGGCCTGGCACTCTAACACTCCGAAAGCCAAGTTTGTGATCATCAATCTTCCCTTTGACACAATTGAAGTAGGCCGCATGTTGGTCAAGAAAAACAGACCTCCAATCTTCGTGATCAAGGCGCAAGAGTCGCAAGTGATGGATTCCGCCGTCTACTGGGACATAAAGAAAAAGCGGTGGAAGTGGGAGCCTGGCGGTATCGCGAATTAGGTTTCTAATATTCCAAAGTTTCCAAATGCAGTCTCCAAATTCCGAAGCGGAGCGAGGAATCTCTATATTCGGGTAGTTCTGGGGCGACTGGAAAAGATCCCGATCGCTATCTTAAGAGCAAGCCTCAAACCCCTCTAAGAACAAATGATCTTCAGGCGCGACTATAATTCCTTTCCAGGATGAATCTGGAACAAAAACTCGCAGAGCTAAAACGCCGCGATGGGCTTGCGGAGGCGGGTGGTGGCGAAGAGCGCTGTGCGCGCCAGCATAAAGAAGGCAAGATGTCTGCCCGTGAGCGGATTGAATTCCTGCTCGACGAAGGCACCTTTGAAGAGTTCGACAAGATGGTCACACATCGCTGCACCGACTTCGGTATGGCGGAGCAGAAGACCTACGGTGACGGCTTCGTCACTGGCTACGGACGCATTGAAGGCCGTCTGGTCTTCGTCTTTGCCCAGGACTTTACGGTATTCGGCGGATCGCTCTCCGAGGCCAATGCCGGAAAAATCGTAAAGGTCATGGACATGGCTGTGAAGGTCGGCGCGCCCGTGATTGGGCTCAATGACTCCGGTGGTGCCCGCATTCAGGAGGGTGTGATGTCTCTGGCCGGCTACGCCGACATTTTTTTGCGCAACACTCTGGCCAGCGGCGTGATTCCTCAGATCTCCGCGATCATGGGGCCGTGTGCCGGAGGCGCCGTCTACTCGCCTGCCATTACCGATTTCATCCTGATGGTCGACAAGACTTCCTACATGTTCGTAACTGGACCGGAGGTGATCAAGACCGTGACCCATGAGGAGGTCACCAAGGAGCAACTCGGCGGTGCGGCCACCCACAATGAAACTTCAGGCGTGGCCCACTTTATGGCCCATGATGACGCTGAATGCCTTTCCATGATCCGCGAGCTGTTCAGCTTTATTCCCTCTAACAACCTTGACGATCCACCCCGCCGCGAATGTACGGATCCCATCGATCGCGCCGATGCTGAGTTGGATACCGCGGTACCAGCGGAATCCAACCAGCCTTATGACATTAAAGATGTAATCATGCGAGTGGTGGATGATGGCTATTTCTTCGAGGTGCATGAGCATTATGCCCGGAACATCGTTGTGGGGTTTGCGCGGCTGAATGGCCAGCCCGTGGGCATAGTAGCCAACCAGCCGGCTTTCCTGGCCGGCGTGCTCGACATCAATGCCTCTGTAAAAGGCGCGCGCTTTGTACGTTTTTGCGATGCCTTCAACATCCCTCTGATTACTTTTGAAGACGTTCCCGGTTTCCTTCCCGGTACCCAGCAGGAATACGGGGGTATCATCCGCCAGGGGGCCAAATTGCTCTATGCCTTTGCCGAAGCCACCGTTCCCAAGATCACGGTGATCACCCGCAAGGCATACGGCGGCGCTTATTGCGTGATGTCCTCAAAACATATACGCACCGACATCAACTATGCTTGGCCTACAGCCGAAATCGCTGTGATGGGGCCGGAGGGCGCGGTAAACATTGTTTATAAGAGAGAGCTGGAGAAGGCCGGCTCGGGCGCCAAGTCCGAGGCGGAAAAGCTGGAGATCATCAACAAAGCCCGCCAGCAGAAAATCGAAGAGTTCCGCGACCGCTTCGCCAACCCCTATGTCGCCGCAGAACGCGGCTATCTCGATGCGGTCATTCGTCCCCGCGACACTCGCAAGAGGCTAATCGATGCATTGGAGATGCTGGAAACCAAGCGCGACAAGAACCCACCCAAGAAGCATGGGAACATACCGCTGTAAGTTCACTTGAGAATTTTGTAATTGGGTAATCCACGGCCAATTGCCTGTTGGTAATGAACTGTGTGAACCACGTGGGAACAAAGTCTTTGCGTCAGTCTGCATAGCGGACTCGGTTTGACAATTTGTGCGCTGAACCGGGACACTTAGAGTTCATGAAACCGAAGATCGCCATACCTGAGCCCTGCTCCTATGATCCGGCTTACAGCGATCGTGCCTTGCCGCCCTACATAGACGCGGTTGAAAGTGCTGGTGGTCAGGCAGTAGTTATTTCGCTGCGCCTGCCCCCACAGGAGATTGCCCGGCGTATCAGCGAGTGTTCGGCCGTGCTGCTTACCGGGAGCCGGGCGGATGTGGATCCGCAAAAGTATGGCGCGGAGAAACACGCAAAAACCGCTCCTGCCGATCCATTGCGTGACACTGCAGATGAACTTCTCTTGCAGGATGCTTACAACATGCGCAAACCTATTTTTGGGATTTGTTATGGCTTGCAGTCCCTGAATGTGTGGCGCACCGGTACTCTGGTCCAGCATATCGAATCAAAGGTGAACCATTCGCCGGGACGGGAGGTTGAGATTGCTCACCTGGTGGCAATTGAGGCTGATTCGCTTCTAGCGCGTGAAATTGGCAAAGACACAAATAACAAATTGATTGCAGTCAATTCCAGCCATCATCAGGCTGCTGATGTTCCGGGCGACGCTTTGCGAGTAGTGGCCCGCTGTCCTGACGACGCTACCATTGAGGCTGTGGAGGGGACGGTTCCTGGTCATTACGTATTGGCGGTGCAATGGCATCCGGAGCGCAATTTCAAACAGGACGAACCCTCCAGTCGACTTTTTAATTCCCTGGTAACAGCAGCTCAGGAGTGGAGCAATTCGCACGGAACGAGCACCCTAGCAAAGTGAGTGGAAAAACGAACTCTCCAGCTTCTCTAGCAGACTTGATTCAGCTCAGAACTATTTTTAAAATCAGTGGATGTTCCCCAATTGGAAACTAACTCGTGTCCAAAGAGTTTAGACCGGGGGAAAGAATCCCAACCACAGGGATATACACGGTCACACATTATCAGCACCGCACGCCCCATGAAGTGTTTGGGGTGGAGGGAGATCAATTCCCAAGATGCAAAAGATGCGGTACGCACTCACGATTCGAGTTACTACATCCGGCTAACCACATTGATGCCGATCGTGATTTTGTTAAAGCCTCGGAGAGCGCAGAAGCGAAAAAGACGAAGGGTGGGAATCGAAAGGTCCGGTGAGGGGATTCTTACAGCCCGCAAAGCCGCTTGCGAAAGGATCTCCAAGAAGAGATTTCAAGAAAAGATAAGGTAAAGTAATTCCATGACAGAGAGCGGGGTTGTGCTGTCACTGGAGAATCGGGTGGCAGTGGTTACTGGCGGCTCCCGTGGGATTGGGGCTGCGATTGTGCGAGTGTTCAGAGCAGCGGGCGCTCGCGTGGTTTTTAACTACCAGCAGGCCAAAACTGAAGCAGTCCGTCTGATGGATGAGTGTGGGGGCGCAGAGAAGTGCATGGCTGTGCAGACCGAGCTTTCTTCGTCAGAGAGCGCCGGAGGGTTAGTGCAAGCCGCAGTCAAGCAGTTTGGGGGAGTGGATATTCTTGTTGGAAACCATGGCATCTGGCCGCCACAGGATGTTGCAGTTGATCAAATGTCCGAGGAGCAGTGGCGCCGCACTATCGCCATCAACCTGGACAGCATTTTTGGCCTGGTGAAGTATGGCGTTGCCCAGATGAAGAAACAACACTCTGGCGGTCATGTAGTCTTGATCAGCTCCACTGCCGGGCAGCGTGGCGAGGCATTCCACTGTGATTATGCTGCCAGCAAAGGGGCCATGATCAGCATGGTCAAAGGGCTATCCACGGAGCTGGCGCGCGATAAGATCTATGTTAACTGCGTGGCTCCCGGCTGGGTTGATACCGACATGGCAGCGCCGGCGCTTCAAGACCCGGAGATCAGCAAGCGCGTGTACAGTGCGATTCCGCTGGGGCGGGTGGGCAAACCTGAAGAGATTGCAGCCACCGTGCTTTTCCTGTGCACACCCCATGCGGGTTTTATTACAGGTGAGATTGTGAATGTAAATGGTGGCGCTGTGCTGGTAGGATGACGCTGAGCAGCTACTCAGATTTGGAATGCATCTAAACTGTTAAGCGAAAATGAGAATCCTAATAGCATTTTTACTGTGGACGAGCCTTGCTGCGCAGCAGACGCCCTCAACCGGTCCCGGCGGGGAGGCGGCTTCAAACCAGAAAAAAGCCCGGGCCTTGATCGATCAGATGATCAATACGCTCGGAGGCCAAGCCTATTTGACTCTTCAGGATTCCCATATCGAGGGGCGGACCGGCCGCTTCTATCACGGAACCTCTGAGGGCGGTAGTGTTTATCAGCGCTACTGGCAATGGCCGGACAAAGAGCGACTGGAATACACCAAGGCGCGCGATATCGTGGAGCTCATCATTGGAGACAATTGGTACGAGACCACGTTTCGAGGCACCAGAGCGGAAAACACCGAAAAAGATCCCGACATGCAGCGCTATCTGCTGCGTCGGCACTACGCTCTGGAAATTGTCCTCCGCCAATGGCTGAATGAGCCGGGTACGGCTCTATTCTATGAAGGCCCCACTCTTGCGGAAAACCACAGCGCGGAGCGCGTGACTGTGATGAATGCAAGAAACGAATCGGTTACACTGCTCATCGATTCTGATAACCATCTGCCCGTAAAAAAGACTTTTATCATTCGAGATCCTAAAACGCGAGATCGTGACGAAATCGACGAAGTCTACGACAATTGGAAAAAGATCAATGGGATCAATACGCCTTATAACACCCTAGTGACATACAACGGGGAGTTATACCGGCAGTACTATGTCAATACTGTGGCGTATAATAGTCACCTCCAGGATTCCCTCTTCGCTTTGCCAGCATTGAATTTCAATCCTGCTAAAAAGTAGTCCTTTCCACGCCACGAAGCGTTGTAAAAATACAACAATGCAGGTTCGATTGGCAGGTGTAATCTGTTCAGCAATAATCACTTGCTCTACGAACAGACAATTCGGATCCCAGTGGAGTGCCAGGGTGTGGGGCTGCATAGTGGGGCTCCTGTACATTTGCGGATCCTGCCTGCGGTCGCCGGCACCGGCATTGTTTTTCGCAGAGTTGATCTGGATGGCTTTGAAATTGAAGCGATCGGGCGCAATGTGGCTAAAGTCAGCTATGCCACCAGTCTGCAGAAAAAGGGCGTACTCATCTCTACCACGGAACACCTGCTCTCGGCGTTTATTGGCATCGGTTTGGACAATGCGGTGGTGGAACTGGACAACCTGGAACTCCCAATTCTGGATGGCAGCGCGCAGCCTTTTGTCGAGATGATACTGAAGGCCGGACTCAAACAGCAGCGCAAGCGGCGTTCGTATTTGAAGATTCTGCGTGAGACTGAAGTGCGCGATGGAAACAAGTTCATTGCCGCCTATCCGGCAAACGGCTATTCCGTGGCCTACAAAATTAATTTCGACTTCCCTATTGGTGAACAGTCATTTGAGATCGATCTTTCCCGTGATCTTTACCACAAAGAGCTGGCTGCTGCCCGCACCTTCGGGTTTCTTCACGAAGAGCAAGCCATGAAGAACATGGGATTGATTCGTGGCGCGTCAGAGGAAAACGTAATTGTGCTGACGGGTGATGGCATTAAAAACGGCCCACTTCGTTTTGACGACGAGTTTGTCCGGCACAAGATTCTGGATTTAATCGGCGACCTGGCATTGCTGGGCAAACAAATTCTTGGACGGATCGTTGCCGATCGCGCCGGACACGCCATGCACATCGCCCTGGTATCGCGCTTGCTGAAAGATCGATCACTTTGGGAAGAGACTACGGAGAGTAGCACAGCCGCAACCGAGTCTCTGCTCACCGGAGAGAGCGCAGAGGAAGTTGTGAATCGGGAGATCCACGGCCAGCCGGGACAAAGTCCGGTAATCGGAAGATCGGGATTGCCATAGCTGAATTTTTTATGCCTGCATGGCAGTGGCGTTAATGAACATGGCCCCGTTTCCGAGAGGCAACCCACGTTTTTCCAGCCACTCTTCGAGTTCCTCTTTGGCGGTTGCGGGTAATACCTGGAAACGAATTCCGGCGCGGCCATCAGCTCCAGCCCAGACAATCTCCCCTTTGACCTCAAGAGGCTTCTTGGCGCCGGGTAGGAGGAACCTGAGGCGAGCGGCCCCGCCTTCGTCCAAGCGACGCACACACTCGATGGAGATACCGCCAGTACTGATATTGGTAATGCCTATGGTAAGTTCTGTTCCAGCGTCCACGATGATGGTGCCGGTGGCATTTACCAGGTGGCGGTGATAGCGGCGGCGTTCGCGCATGATCAGTCCCTGTGCAGCCCGCACGCTACGGGTGGTGCGGTCCAGTGCAAGGGGCTTGTCGAGAACAAAATTGGCGCCCATCTCGAATGCCTGCTGAATGGTTGTACCGTTGTTGATCAGCGCGAAGGCGATACAACTCTTGTTGGATTTACCTTTACGGAGGTCTCGCAGGACGGAAGGAGCGTTCTGGATATCGCAATCCACTAGAAAAGCGTCATATTTGCGACGCGTTAAAATGTGGCGGGCATCTTCCGCGGTATTACAGACCTGCAGATCAATGTTGGCATTGTCTAAGACCCGTCGGATGGTTTTCAACACTTCGGGATCGTGGCTGAGGAGAAGAGCTTGGAGGGCCATAGGGAGTAACAAAGCTAACTGACTTTAGCGGGGGCCGCCAAGTGACGAACGTAATGAAGGATTTGAGAGGCTTTGGTAATTAACGAAGTCTAATTTCCAGCACCGTGAAAAACCCTGTCTATTTATCGCTGGGCTCGAATCTCGACGATCGTGCCGCCAATCTTGAAGCTGCTATTCATCGGCTCGAGCAGCTCGGAGAAATAACCGCAAAATCATCCGTTTATGAGACTGAGCCAGTGGAGATGGAGCAGCAACCCTGGTTCCTGAACTGTGTGATTGCGTTGGAAACAGAATTGACGCCAGAAGAGTTTCTGACCAGGATTCTGGCCATCGAACAGAGCCTGGGTCGCCGCCGGATCCAGCCGAAAGGGCCCCGGCTGATCGACATCGATATTCTGTTTTTTGGCAGCTCGATTGTGAATACGGAAACTTTGACCATTCCCCATCCAGCTCTGCACCAGCGACGCTTTGTCTTGGAGCCGCTGGCAGAGATCGTCCCAGAGTTTCGACACCCGGTTTCCAAGAAGACTGTTCGCGAACTACTCCATGCTCTGCCAGAAGGTGACGCGGTGCGCAAAGTTTCACCCAACTGATTTACGATCCTTGGAGTGGATACCGCTCAAATCGCGGAGTTGCTGCATCCCTTTGCCGAACTTAACCAACAGCAGCTCACCGATACATTGACGTATATCGATCTATTGTGCAGATGGAATTCGCGCGTGAATTTGACGGCGGTCCGAGATCCCAAGGAGATCATTACCCGGCATTTTGGGGAGTCGTTCTTCGCCGCGCGACAGCTGCTTTCACCCGGAGATGCAGGCGCAGTCGTCGATCTGGGATCGGGCGCTGGTTTTCCCGGTCTGCCGCTGGCCATGTTTGCGCCCCAAGCGCAGATCACACTGATTGAATCGAATGGGAAGAAAGCTGTATTTCTCCGAGAAGTCATACGTAGCCTGAGCTTGAGGAACGTGGCTGTGTTCGACCGGCGGGCGGAGGAATATCGAAACACTGCAATCCTGGTTACGATGCGGGCCGTGGAGAAATTTGAATCCGCCCTGGTTCTTGCATCCAGGCTGGTTGCCACGCAAGGGAGGCTGGCGTTGATGGTTGGGGCCGCTCAGGTGCAGCAAGCTGAAACTCTGGTGCCTGGTTTTTCTTGGGAGGAACCGCTACCGATTCCCGGCGGTCATTCCCGGGTGCTCTTGGTGGGAACCAGATTGGTAACAGTGGAGGCTGGATCGCGGGTTTGAGCTTGTTTTCAGCTCGCAAGTAGGCATTTAGGGTGGGAAGAAGCTCCAAAGTGGGGTTTTGGGGGCAGATGAACCTGGATAGTAAACATCTGGTGTTCCACGTGGAACGTGATTTCTTTAGTCTTTTCTATTTCCGGATTTCATGCGGATGGTGCGGCGAGATTTTTTCTCGCTTTTGTGGGGCGTGTGGCCGAGTTCTGGATTGGCGTTCTACGTGGAACATTCAGGGATTGGCGTTCTTAGCCAGGCGGTTGTGACGTTTGCAGCCTTGGTTCGACACGCTGTGGCTTGCAGGTTTGGCATTGCACATTTCGTACAGCTTCGCTAGAGTCGAACTAATTCCATGGGACGCATCATCGCAGTCGCAAATCAGAAAGGCGGAGTGGGCAAGACTACGACCGCCATCAACCTGGCTGCCTCCTTCGCCGCCGCCGAGGTTCGGGCCCTGCTGGTGGATTGCGATCCGCAGTCCAATTCGACCAGCGGACTGGGATTTGTCCGGAATCCGGAGCGGATCAGCACCTATCACCTGCTGATGGAAGATGCCCAGGCCGATCAGGCCATAAAACCTACCGAACTGGAAGGCCTTAGTCTTATCCCTGCGCACAAGAATCTGATCGGGGCCAATCTCGAATTAGTGGGCGCAGAACAGCGCGAGTTCCGCTTGCGCAATGCTTTGCAGAGCATTCGGGAGCGATTTGATTTTATAGTTCTGGATTGTCCGCCAGCTCTCGATTTGCTTACTTTGAATGCACTGGTTGCGGCCGATTCGGTCTTGATTCCCATGCAGGCGGAATACTTTGCTATGGAGGGCATCAGCGAGTTGCTGGATACCATCGACCGGTTGCGCCAGAGCTTCAATCCAGGTTTGCAGATCGAAGGAGTGGTCCTGACCATGTATGACGAGCGCACGAACCTGGCCCAGCAGGTCACCCAGGAGCTGCGGAATTTCTTTAAAGACAAATTGCTGGAAACCATCATTCCACGCAATGTCCGGCTGGCAGAGGCGCCCAGCTATGGCAAACCTGCCCTGCTCTACGATGTGCGGTCGCGGGGAGCAGAAAGTTACATCAAACTGGCGAAAGAGCTGATGGGCCGGGCGCCAGCGCAGAATACAACTGTTGACCTGGTTGAGAAATTTTCCAATGCAAATCATAGCTCATAAGGATTGAAATATAGAGATGAACGACAAGCGCAAAGCGTTGGGGCGTGGATTGGATTCTCTTTTGCCGGGAAAGTCGACGGCGATTGCTTCAGTACCGTCACATGCCGGAGGTACACGCGAAATTCCGGTCGATCTGATTCATCCCAACCCTTACCAGACACGTCGGCACATCAGAGAAGATGCCTTGAAGGAGCTTACCGAATCCATCAAGGTCACCGGTGTAGTCCAGCCAGTGATTCTGAGGCCCATCGCCAATGGCCGGTTTCAGCTTGTTGCAGGTGAGCGTCGCTGGCTGGCGACAAAGAGTGCAGGCAAGACAACAATTCCTGCGGTGGTGCGAGAGGTCTCCGACGCTCAAGCCATGGAGATCACGATCATTGAGAACCTCCAGCGCGAAGACCTGAATCCGGTAGAACAGGCACGGGCCTTTGAACGCCTGAGCCGCGAATTCAGTTTGACCCAGGAGCAGATAGCGGCGCGTACCGGAAAAGACCGCGCCTCCATTTCCAACTTCATTCGCCTGCTCAAGCTTCCCCAGAATGTGCAGGATTTTTTGGAAAAGGGCGATCTCAGTTTTGGACATGGCAAGGTGCTTTGTGCTCTGGCCGGCTTTCAAGATCAACTTGCCAAGGCCGCTCACGAGGTCATCACCAAGAGCCTTTCCGTTCGCCAGACAGAAGAGTTGGTCGCACACCTGTTGAATCCTGAGGACAGCGACCGCAAAAAGAAAAAAGTAGTCAAGACTTCGGATCCGAACGTCAGGGAAGCAGCCCGTAGTCTGGAGCGGGTGCTGGGAGTGAAAGTGGAGATCCACGATCGCAAGGGCAAGGGGAAGATCATCCTCAAGTACGGGACGCTGGAAGATTTTGACCGGATCGTGCAGGTGCTGTCCGACCGGTAGATTTCACCACCAAGGACGCAAAGGAACATCAAAACCTTACCGCGGATTTGTGCGGATATAAGCGGATAAAGCAAGACGAGGGCACGTTCGGCGTACAGATCGTAAGCAGACAGAGGAGAATTTGGGGGTGAATTTTTCTCCGCTCCTGGGGAGGAATACTTTTACAATGGAAGGGTAGAGAACCTAACGTCATCCGCGATGACTCAAACTTTCGTGGCCTTTATTTCACTAAGCCCATCTCCGTTCAAAAGGCATGATAAAAACCAGAGCTACCAGCAGATTAGAAGTTTCCAACGGAAAATTACCAATTCATTAATACCCTACTGAATATCCCCACCCCCTGCAGATACGCCAAGGATACTGTAAGGATATTTTGAGCCAGAAAGAGCTTTGCAATCGCTAATAAAGCACTGGAGAAGAATGCCGGAACTATATTGATGAATATCGATAGTGAAGAGCCGGCGCGAAGAAATCAATCAGTGTCGAATTCCAGTCCAGTTTTCGGCAATCACGATTGAATTGGTGGGATTTGCCGGATCGTATTTGATCGAGGCCGGCAAACCGATTCGGCAGGAATGCAGGTCCACCAGATGGCGGAGATGAGTTATGTCCTGTGAGGCTTCGTAGCTCACGCCTGCAACATCATAGTGATAGATCAGTAGTTGCATCTCACCGGAGCCATTTTGGTTAAGGTGGCTTACATCAATCACCGTGCCATCGGTGATGCGGCCGATTTCGCTGATTCGGAACCGGCGCTCACGTTCACGTTGTTCCGGAGTCTTGCGCCGGCTACGCGCCCAGAATCCGACTGCCACGGACAATCCGATGGCTGCGATGGCGATGAGAGGATATAGACGAAGTGCTGCGTTCATAATTACGCCTCAGAATCGAGACGTTTGGCCCTAAAGTAGTAGATGCAGAATAGAACAGTTTAAGCTATTTCGGATATCCAGAGGAAACCTTACCTCGGTAATAGATGACTCTTCAACGAATTCGAGCTCCGCGCCAAGAATTTCGCAAGCTGTATTACAGCTTGGGTTTTCTTTGTTGACCCAGAAGTGCATTCATGATTTCTTGGGGATAGCGAAAATTAGTGCGCTTAAGCCGACCGAATGCTTCTCCCAAATCGACCATGCCCCGACGCGATGCCAAATCCAGCACCCCAATTGTTCCGGTAACAGCTAACCCTTTCTGCCGCGCCACCGTGGTCCCTTCGCGGTCATCCATCAGAACCAAGTCGGCGTTTAACGAAACAGCCAGTGCGATTGCCTCCCTCTCTCCTTCATCCAAAGATAGTAATGAAGCATCGCTGGCTTGACCACTCGGTACCGGTCGAATTTCCAACCAGGCTGGAGGTCCTTTAATCCATTCCTGTACTGCCGAGGGGGCCTCGACGTGAGCCAGTTCATCCCGGACAGAGACGGGCATGAATATTTTTTCAAACAATTGGGGAAGAAGGTCGATATACCCAATCAACACCAGGTAATTGATGGGGCCGGTATCGGCAACGATCAGTCGCACCGCGATCAGAATCCCAAACGGCCCAGATCTTGCCGTTCCTGCTCCAAGTCCTCAGACGTATACTTTAAGAAGATCTTATGCGACTTAAGGAAACCATCCAGAGCATCGCGCGTCTGAAAACCTAGCAAGCGGCGTAATTCAGCGGTGGTGAGATGGCCACTCTTGTATTCTTCCAGCGCCAACGCTTCCAGGGCGCGACGGGACAGATCACCGCCAGCAGCACTCAGCCGCTGGGCCAGATCGTCTGGGAGTTGAATAGTCAGGTCCATCTCCACAACTCTAAGCAGAATGGCGAGGAGAGTCAATCAAGCTTATTCAGCACCACCGAATGGACCTTATATGCAGAAAATGACGCTTGACATTCAAAACGTGCAGCACTCTTATGTGAAACAAAACTGACTGCGGCTAAAAGAGAAGATACTACGCGCCCAATGCGCTCTTGCCTTTCTCCCAGTCTTTCAGGAACTGTTCCAGGCCTCGGTCGGTGAGAGGGTGTTTAAACATCATGTCCAGGATCTTAAAGGGCATGGTGGCCACATGTGCCCCTGCCAACGCAGCGTCGACCACGTGCAGAGGATGGCGCAAAGAAGCCGCCAGCACCTGGGTCTTGAAGTCGTAGTTCTTATAGATTTGGACGATCTGCCGCACCAACTCCATACCGTTATGACTGATGTCGTCGAGGCGTCCAACGAAGGGGCTTACGTAGGTAGCGCCGGCCTTGGCAACAAGAATGGCCTGGCTGGCGGAGAAACAAAGAGTAACGTTGGTTTTGATGCCTTGCTCTGCCAGGCACTTGGTGGCCTTCAGGCCTTCGCGCGTGGTTGGGAGTTTGACTACTACATGCTTGTGCCAACTGGCATACTCCTGGGCCTCTTTGCACATGTTTCCGGCATCGGTGGCTATCACCTCTACGCTCACCGGGCCATTGGCGATCTCGCAGATCTGGAGAATGGTTTCTTTAAAGGGCTTGCCTTCTTTGGCTGCGAGAGAAGGGTTGGTGGTAACTCCATCCAGAATGCCCAATGAGGCGGCTTCACGAATCTCATTTACGTTAGCTGTATCTACAAAGAATTTCATGTGTCAGTCACCATCCGCGACAGGATTTTTGAGGGTTCCAATACCCTGAATCGAAACTTCAACATTGTCCCCTGCAACGAGAGGACCGACTCCGGCTGGTGTCCCGGTCAGGACCAAATCACCGGGAAGGAGTGTCATGACTCGTGAGATGTAGCGGATTATAGCATCGAGAGAAAAAATAAAATCCTGTGTACTTGCAGATTGTTTCACTACGCCGTTGACGCGAGTTTCCAGGTGGACGCCCCGCCATGGATCTATTTCATCCGTCACCAAAGGGCCTACGGGACAAAAGGTGTCGAATCCCTTGGCCCGCGTCCATTGGCCATCTCTTTTTTGCAAGTCGCGGGCGGTCACGTCGTTGGCGCAGGTGTAGCCGAGGATGAAGGGACGCACATCCTGGCTCTCCACCAAGTTTCGGCAGTTCTTCCTGATGACCACTGCCAGTTCGCCCTCGAAATCGACACGCTCAGAAATTCTGGGCCGGAGGACGATTCCATTTGGAGCGATGATTGAAGAGGGCGGCTTGAAAAATATCAGCGGTTCGGTGGGAGCATCGTTGCCCAATTCTTTGGCATGATCGAGATAGTTGCGCCCTACGCAAACAATCTTGGAGGGCAGCACCGGCGCCAGTAATTCTACGGCGGCAAACGGCAGCAGAGCTGTCTTTTGCGGACGAAATAAATCTGGGACACCAGCGCTCGAGTCCGGCAGCAGACTGGTAATTTGCTCTATTCCAGCAACGGTCTCGATGAGACCGAATCGCAGGCCGTCAGAGGAAGAAAAACGGCAATATTTCATTGGTGGAAGCTCCGCGTTTCGTGGGTATGATTGGGTGCTCGATGGTCTTCGTTAATCGCCGTTGCGGGTTGTTCAGGGTCTCGGCACTGCCTCCGACGTTTCCTGCGATCTCGCGCTCTCATTTTCACGAAGATCCACTGCCGATACTGAATAAAAATATTTATTGCCTGCTTGCACAGCGGAGTCGCGGAAGGACGGAGTTTTTACCAGTTCAGTATTGATTTTTACCGGTTGCTGGTTCTCTACATGTCTATAGATGTTGTAACCAGCCAAGTCCGGTTCAGTATTGGGACTCCACGTGAGGTCGATGAACGACTGTTGCGAAACTCCTGAGAAGACGGCTTGCAAACCGGCTGGAACTGCTGGAGGAAAGATGTCTTTTGTGGTTACTGAAACCACAGGAGAGTCCTCTCCCTCGACTACGCCTTTGTATTTCTCATCCTGCTGCCAGGCAGTGATTGGCGTGATCCAATATTGATACTTCTTTTCCCATTCAATTCCCTTATCAATCAGGGCCATGGCTTGGTTGCTGGCGTAGGGTTGAGCGACCACGACTGGCTGGTGCGAGCCTTCCAATTGGCGCATGATCTTATATCCGTACTGGCTCTTAAGGCCGGTTTCTCGCTTCGGTGGCAAAGACTGGTCCCATAAGATTTTCACCCCCTCGGGAATCACCTCTGCGCGAAAATTCTTCGGGGTTGCGGGAAGCGGGACCAGGGGAACAAAGGCCTGGTTTGAATCTCCTGCGCTCTTGCCGGAGCTGTTTTCTGCCTCCAGCTTGTACACGGCGAAGTTGGCCGAACCCGGAGGCACAAGATTGGCAAATGAATCACTGAAGACGTCCGCTGTCGGTTCCGCGTCTTTGAGAGCTGGCTTGAGTGGGAGTTCACGCACAGGAGTAGTTACAGTAACCGGTGTGGAACTCTCGGTTGCCACGAACGCCCGCCGGACAAAGATTTTGCCCGTCCTTCGGGTCAGGGTCCCATCAGTAGTCTCGGTCGGAGTGGTCCAAGTGAGAGTGATCACATCACCCTTGCGCGTTGCTTGAAGGTCATGGACAGGTTTAGGAATGTTCAGCGATGGCGGCAGAGGAACCCCAGGAGTCCCACAGCCTGCCAGGCAGCAGATGCCCAGCACTAAGATCAGAACAGTGATTCGCATGAAAGGAAAAGAGTAGCACAGCGCGGCAAACTCCAAGCGTTGATTACTGTTTGCCAATCGCTTCTTAGTGAATATGCGGACTCTGCTTATTTGGCCGTGGACGAGTACTGCCATGGCTGGCGCTTGCCACGGACACATTGAAGTCTACCGGTAATTTCTTGGGCGGATAGCAGGCATTGTTGTCACATGCCTGGTACATGAATTCTCCATGCACGGTATAGGTTCCGGTTCCGGCATGGGATTGCGCCATAACGACTGCCTTGATCGCCACATCTCCGGAGTAAACGCTGAGTTTTTCCGAGGGATCGAAAGGAAAGCTGGTGAGCTGCCCGGCTGGATATTGCACCTTGGCGATGACCAGATCCTGCGGAGGTGAAAAACGCAATTGCGTAGGGATCAATTCCTCCGTACTGGGCTTGTTGGAATTAATGTGAAATCCGGGCTTAACGTGGAATGTAAAAACCACAGGAGTTGTTTTCCCGGGTTTAACAGCGACTGTACCTACCGGTTCGAACTCCACACGGTTTTGCGCTGTACTCTGATTTTGGCCCTGTAAACTTCCACACATCAGGACCGCGGAAAGCACCAAAAAACCCACTATTTTCGTCATTCGATTCTCACGATACTTCTGGACAATTCCTTTGTCTTAGTTTTTCGCTGCGACTGGTTTGGGTTCTGTGCTTTGGCCCAGTGACTTCTTAATGCGATCCACAATCTGGTTCAGGCTGATCAAGCCCGCCTCCCGGGAGACGACTTTGCCGGAACGATCGATGAAGAATGAAGTTGGCAATCCTTCCACGCCTCCGTACTGCTCCGCAACCTGTTCCGTTCCCACCAGGATGGGATAGTTCACGCCCATCTTTTTGGAGAATTCAGAGACGATTTTCTCAGCGTCATCGTCCATGGAGACGCCTACAATCTGGAGTCCCTGAGCGCCATACTCTTTCTGCAAGTCCACAAACCAGGGCATCTCAACCTTGCAAGGTTCACACCAGGTGGCCCAGAAGTTCAACAATACAGCCTTGCCTTTCAGGTCGGAAAGCTTCAGGGTTTTGCCCTCGGCATTCAGCAGCTTCAACTCAAAATCCGGTGCTACTGCGCCTACTACATCACCGGCGCCGAGGCGGGAACCCGCTTGTGCGCCGTTTCCCTGGATCAGCAATTTGCCCGCAAACAGCAGAACAGTACTGGCGACAATCGATGCACCTATCAAAGCCAAATTACGATTCATCTTCAAACCCCATGATAATTCTATAAAGCGTTGAAAATCGGCGTTTCGTTGTTTTGTGGCCTAGCTTTGGCCCAGCGATTTCTTGATGTGCTCCACAATCTGACTCAGGCTGATCAGGCCCAACTCACGGGCGACTACTTTTCCGGAGCGATCAAGGTAAAACGACGTCGGCAAGCCTTCCATACCACCGTACAGGTCTTCGACTGTCTCCGTTCCCATCAGAATGGGATAATTCACGCCCATTTTTTTCGCAAAGCTGGAGACGGATTTTTCGGCATCAGTGTCCTTGGCGATGCCCACAATCTGGAATCCCTGGTCGCCATATTGCTTCTGCAAATCCACGAACCACGGCATTTCAATCTTGCAAGGTTCGCACCAAGTGGCCCAGAAATTCACCAGCACCGCCTTACCTTTCAGTTCTGAAAGTTTCAAGGTCTTGCCATTCGCATCCACGACCTTCAATTCGAAATCGGGAGCCACCGCGCCTGTTACATCACCGGCGCCCAGGCGGCCTCCGACTTGCGCAACGTAATGAGTCGGCGACTTGGTCACAAACAATAAAACAGTAATGACGACAACCACGGATCCTACGAAAATCAAATTACGTTTCATCCAAAAACCCTCATCATTTTGTAAATCGGTTGAGGAAGCTTAGGGAGCTTGAGAGTGACTCAAAACGCCCTGTTACAAACAATATGCCAACCGCGATCAAAAGCACGCCACTGATTATTTCCACGGCATGGAGATAGCGCCGGAAGCGGCCGTAGAAGGTCAAAAACCTGTCCACAGCCAGCGATGTAAGCAAGAACGGAACAGCCAGTCCCAGCGAATAAATCCAGAGCAGAAAGATCCCTTTGGTAAGAGTGTCGCCGGATGCCGCCATAGCAAGGATAGGAGTGAGAATGGGCCCGATGCAGGGCGTCCAGCCGAACGCGAATGCGAAGCCTACCACGAACGCCCCGATAGGAGACTTTCCGCCTTGGATCGAGTGCAGGCGCTTGTCCGCGTACAGGGCGTTGATCTTGAAGATGCCGGTCAGATGCAGGCCAAAGACAATAATGACCGCCCCGGCAATTCGTGTAAGGGTTTTCTGGTGGTCCCGTGCGAGCTGCCCGAGTCCGGTGGCCGCCGCTCCCAGAGTCACAAAGACCACGGTGAACCCCAGGATAAACATGACAGAGTGCAACATCACCGTCTTCATCAGACGGCGCTCTTTGCTCTGCAGTTCATCGACGCTCGCCCCGGAGATAATGGAAATATATCCGGGGACCAGGGGCAACACGCAGGGCGAGAGGAACGAGATCACACCTGCAAGAAACGCGGCAATAGGTAAAGGTAAAGAGGACATGAAGACTTTTCTGTATGAATCTCTATTGTAATCTGCCGGAGCGCATTATAGACAGTTTGGGTAGCTGGCTCCAGTAAGCCGTCCGGCAGTTATATCAAGATGCATTGTCAGCACCTTGGTTACAAAAAATATAGTGACAAGGAAGCTGGACTTCGCAAATAATGAAGGCCGGCGCCGGGCCGGCCTGCACTTCCCAAGAATAGGGGGACTGTGGAGTTACGCTTTCTCTTTCTTCGGAGCAATTGCGTCTTTGGCGGCTTTGGCCACGCGGAACTTACACACGGTCTTCGCCGGAATTTTGATCGCCTCTCCGGTCTGGGGATTGCGTCCCATGCGGGCTTTGCGGTTTTGCTTAACCAGGCGGCCCAAGCCGGGGATGATAAAAACACCATTTTTCTTGGTCTCTTTGACCGCTGTTTCTGCCAAATGCTCTAGAAACGTAGCAGCAGTTTTGTTATTTGTCCCGACTTTCTCGGCCAAATGCCGGACGAGGTGGGTCTTGGTCATGCCAGTTGCCATCTTTCCTCCTTGAAATGTGAGTGCTTTCGCTCACTATTTCGTATATTACATGACTTGCGCGTCCATGCAAGCGTTTTTGCCAGATTCTATGCGGCTTTTTTGAAGTGAGGCTGTGGAAAAGTGCATGAACAGCGGGGATCATTAACTTCGGCCTGCGGTTTCCCTTAAGAATACCTATTCGCGCCCGTAAAAGCTCAGGACAGCGTCCCCCTGTTGCAACTTTCGCCGGCGCCGGAGTGAGCCAAAGACCTCGCCGGGATCGAAATGTTTGTCGTGTTCAGCGATGACCAAGCCTCCTGAAGCTACCAGTCTTGATTGCGACAGGAACCCCAGCACCTGCTCGTAATCGCCCATTTTTCGATAGGGCGGATCAAGATAGCAGAAGTTGCAGACAACCGCCTGGGAGTCCAGTATGCGCAGGGCAGTGACTGCCTCACGCTCAATGATCTCGAAGCCTTCCTCAATATGCAACGAAGCCAGGTTGTCACGAATGGCGCGTGCGGCCCGCTTAGACGATTCCACGAAGTATGCCATTCGTGCTCCCCGGCTGATGGCTTCGATCCCAATGGCGCCCGTACCAGCAAAGAGATCCAGCCATACTGAGTCCTCGGCCGAAGTGGAGATTACATTGAAGAGCGTTTCGCGAAGCCGGTCGGAAGTGGGCCGGGTCTCGACTCCAGATGGCGCTGCCAGCCTGCGGCTCTTGTACTTGCCGGCGATTATGCGCATGAGACGATACCCAGCTACCCTACATCTAATGTAGCGTATAGAATCGAGTTTTGCCCTCGGTAAACATCATGAAGGGTTGGTCTATTTTTGCGGGAAAGCTGTTTGGGGTGGAGATCCGCATTCACCTCACCTTTCTCATGCTTCTGCTGTTTGTGTTGTTGACGGAATCTCGACCCGGCAGCCCAAATATCGGACGTAGTCTCGGATTGGTGGCCATTATCTTTGGGTCAGTGGTTCTGCACGAGCTAGGCCACGCTGTTGTAGCCACCCGCACGGGCGTGGCAGTAAGGGGTATTTTGCTGTTGCCCATCGGTGGCCTCACCCTGATGGACCCCCAGGAGCATGTTGACTCCGCCAAAAACCCCAAGCGTGAAACCTGGATTGCAATTGCCGGTCCGGCGGTAAACGCCGTCCTCGCTGTTATTGCAGGGATTGTCCTGATCGGTTTGCCCAAGATGAACCTTACGGCCATGCCTTTAATCGCCCCGCAGGACCTGCCGCGAAGCTTTTTTTGGACCAATGTCTTTCTGTTTGCCTTCAACCTGCTTCCAGCGTTTCCGATGGATGGTGGCCGCGTCCTTCGGGCGTGGCTGGCGCGGAAGATGGATTTCCAGCAGGCTACCCAGAGGGCTGTAAAAGTGGGTCACGCCTTCGCCATTGGCTTCATGTTGCTTGGCGCTGTCGTTTCTGCATGGCTGATGATCATCGGCTTATTTATGTTCGTAGCGGCCCAGATGGAGGAACGGACAGTCCTGTTCCAGTCCGTGGTAGAGAGCGTGCGCATGGAAGACGTGATGCTTACCGATTTTTCCACCCTTTCTCCTGCTGACACACTGGAAGATGCCCTGGAAAAGGCCGTGCATAGCCTGCAGGACGATTTCCCCGTGGTGCGCGGAAGTGATTTGGTCGGCGTGATCAACCGCCAAACCATCGTCGAGAAGTTGCGCCGGGAAGGCAACGGTTATGTTCAGGGCGCAATGAACAAGGCCTTTGAAATTGCCTCTCGCAGCGAATCCCTGTCTTCTGCTTTTCGCAAACTGACTGCTCGCGGGCTCACCTTAATTCCGGTTGTCGACCAGGAGCATCTGGTGGGCATCGTGACTTTGCAAAATCTTATGCACAGCATGGGACTGCTTGCCGAGACACGCCGCCTTCGCCGCCAAGCCGAAGAGATATAGGCCCTGGCCATTTAATTTTGTCAAAAGATATGTTTAAAGCGGGTTCCAGAATTGGTGTAGCCCGCCGATGTTTTTGCACCAGGGCTGAAAGCCCTTTTGTATTCGTGCTCCACACGGCTCCTTCAGCGTTGCTTCCAGGGCAAGCTCTACAGGGCCGTTCTTTCACCGATGCTTGGGATATAGCAACTGTGGAACCACTCTAGCTGACGTGCTTCCTCGCGAGGACTCTCTCCACAGCCCTTTCCACCCCGGGAATGAATGGGTCGACAGAGGAGAAGGGCCTTTCGTGGTTGCTGGTCACGGAAGTGTTGGTAAGAACATCGTTCCAACGCTGCACGATAACGCGGTTGGGGGAATGAAGAACATTTTTATGTGGGGACTCAGGGAGCAGAAGGCTAACCGCCCAAAAAAGAGTGACACCGAGGTAGAAGGCGCCATTCACAAGTTCCAAGTCGTAACGGGGAGTGGCAGCCGCAAAGAAACCCTTCATCAATGACGCCGTCAGCGCGGCGGCTGCCGAACTGCCGAAACCCAAGGCGATGGCCATTCCCCTGCTACGCCAAGAAAGACCAAGGCGTTTTTCAAATACCAGCAGGAGCAACAGCAAGCCGCATTGCATCACGCGAAGACTATGATCGATCAGGAGCCTCGCGGCGTCGAAGCTACCAAGACTGCCCAGTGGCTTGTTCGTAGCGAAAGCGCTTATGGTGGCGAAAGCTGTTATGAACGCAGCCACCAGAACAAAGACGGCTGCCCAGCGAAACAACATCCTGCCCAGGTCAATCAGGGCCGAATATGGTTTCAGTACATTGACAAAAACCTCATAGAGCACGCCAAACGCTAGGAGCATGCTGATGAGCGAAGTGCTCCAATCCACATAGGTGAGCCACGGCTGGCGGATGGGAATGGAATGGAAGATGACCGCGAGGCAAAGCGCAACGGAATTGAACAGGATGTATTGGAAGAATACTGGGAATTCAGACCGCAGCTTCCGCCTGAGCATGATCGCCAAAATGAATAGCTGCATGGCCAGGGGCAAGATCCGCAATAAGATCGCTTGCATTCGGGTTCGTCTCCGGGAGTGTCGGAGCTTACTACGGCTTCAGATGCCCATGCAAGTGACTTGGTTAATTACTTACGTACCTTTGGTGAGCGGTACAGTCAGACGGTCAGGCGGAGCGACTTTCTTGGCCCCACATCGCAGTTTGGTTAGAGCTATCTCATGTTCTTAAGTACAACAAAAAGCTGATTCAAGACCTTATCTTGTGCTGGCGCACTGCTCTGGCCTTGCATATTGACTAATACGCCTCCAGTGAAGCTATTCTCTCGGGGTAACTAGATATTGCTCAAATTTTCCATCGGGCGTCTGAAAAATTGAGATATCGAACGCCTTAGTAAGAAACGTCGCGGTGTAAAGTCGAAAAGTCATTCCGCCCCGGTTTGCTATGGAGGTTTGTCTCAAGCTCTGTGGAGCACCCAGAGGCGCCAGCGTGGCGGCGTAATCTCTGAGTGCCGCATCGGAAAAATAGGCGCTGCCCTCTTCGGTGAAGAGAGAACGATCGATCTGTCCCTGGCTCAAGCCTATCAATATCTTTCGCACTAACTCATCCTGTTTCGTAGGCTGCGGATTATCACGCGGAATCAGGGCGCCCACTATTTCTCTCGCGAGTTGAGAAGAATTAGTGGGATTGTCTTGGTTCGTAAGCACGGTAACCGCAATGCCGTCGTCGGGGAGCACGATATTCTCAGACGTGAATCCCGAAACCTCACCGCCGTGTTCCAGGGCCCGGTGTCCTCCGTTATTGCGCAGTGAGAGTCCCAATCCATATCCGGTCCTTCCTCCACCCTTGAGAGGGACTTCAGTCTCCATCGTGCGGTAAGAGACGGGTTTCAATAACGACTGCCGGATGATGGATACGTTCCACTTCGCCAGATCCTCGGCTGTCATGGCCAACTCTCCGGCAGCAGAGAGCCAGCCATTGCCTTCTTTGGTTGCCGGACGCAAAGGGCCAAGAGCATAGCGGAAATATCCACCGGCATCGGCGGGTGGCAGATTATTCTGGTCGATATCGGCCACGCTCTTCATTCCTAACGGCGTGAACACTCGCTTTGACAGAAATTGAAATAGCGGCGTGTCGCTGACCTTTTCGATAATCAGGCCGGCAATTACAAAATTAGTGTTGCTGTACTGCCATTTCGTCCCTGGATCAAAGTCCAGCTGGCGGCGGGCCCAACGATCCAGGATGCTCTGGCTGGTTGTAGCTTTCAACATGAAAACAGGAAGGTAATCTTGCGGATAGTAGTCCTGATACCCGGAAGTATGCGAGAGCAACTCACGGACCGTCACTTCATCACCCCGCGTCAATGCCGGAACAAATTTTGAAACCGGATCGTCAAGGGAGAGCTTCCCCTCTTCGGCAAGCAGCAGAATCGCCGCCGCTGTGAACTGCTTGCTGATGGAGCCGACCTCATACCGCATTTCCGGCCGCGCCGCCACGCGCGGATCGAGGTGCGCATCGCCATAGGCCTGCACGTAGGCGATCTTCCCGTCTTTTACAATCGCGATAGAGGCACTGGGCATGCCGGTCTTCGCTAGCATCTGTCTTGCAATTTCATCAATGTTGGCATGGACCTCGGGGGCAAGCATCGTCTGCGCGCGGGTGACTTGGGCCCACAGAAGAGATGTAAGCAATAAGAATACGTGGAAGATAGAAGAGTTCCTCGACCGATGATTCCCACAACGCATGGATGGCTCCTCAGCTACAGGGGGCGAGTCTACACATTCCAACAGGATTGTCACCCGGAGATGATCGCGAAAAAATGGCGCCGTTGGCATGGCCTTTGTAATTTTTTCCAGTGGGTAATTGACAATTTCTAAAGTTCCTGTATTTTGGGTCGGTTCGCTGAGCCGTTCATCCAGCTCATTCCGGCGGTAGCTCCCTGCCCGGCTACTGCTCTTAAACAGACCAGGAATTCGTTGAAAGGAAACGGTTTCGAAGACAAGCAGAACCCCCTTATGGATCTTCGCGATAACCTCCCCTCTCTGTTACATGCTGCTCCTGCTCATTCCACCGCAGTTGTAATTCCCGAACTGGAAAGTTCAATCAGCTACGAGTCTCTGCGCCAGCAGGTGATGAGTATGGCGGAGGTCCTGGCGGGGGCCGGTATTCGTCCTGGAGATCGAGTAGCGAGCGTGTTGCCCAACAGCCTGGCCACGATTGTCGGTTTTCTGGCAGCCTCCATTGCTGGAACTGCGGCCCCGTTGAATCCAGCCTATCGTTATGAGGAGTTTTGTTTCTACCTGGAAGACACGGCTGCGCGTCTGCTGCTCTGTCCGCTGGAAGGGGCCGATGATGCCCGGCGCGCTGCCCAACAACTCGGCATCCCGGTGTTCTCAGTCGTAACGGACAATCAGGGAATCGTCAGCATCCTCGATGCCCCGCAGCGGGCCTCAGTATCGGGACCCTCTCCCGAAGATATTGCACTGGTGCTGCATACCAGTGGAAGCACGGGCCGTCCCAAGCGCGTGCCGCTAAAACACCGGAACCTGGCAGTATCCTGCTCCAATATTGTGAACACCTACGCGCTCTCTCCGCAGGACGTTTCCCTTTGTTTGATGCCGCTCTTTCACGTCCACGGCCTGGTGGCATCCACTCTTGCCACCCTCCTTTCCGGCGGTACGGTTGTAGTGCCCACCAAATTCAACCCGCTCTCTTTCTGGCGGACAATACGCGAGCATCGTGTCTCCTGGTACTCGGCGGTGCCCACGATCCATCAGCTTGTGCTGGCCAGAATGGGTGAGGGGAAAAAACCCGCAGGGGCCGAGCAATTGCGCTTTGTGCGCTCTTGCAGCGCAGCTCTGGCGCCGCAGGTTATGGAGAAGATGGAAAGCCTCTTTGAAGTTCCGGTGCTTGAAGCCTATGGAATGACCGAGGCCTCTCACCAGATGTGCTCCAATCCCCTGCCTCCGCACTCGCGCAGACCGGGCTCGGTCGGAATAGGAACCGGAGTGCGCGTTAGCATCATGGACGATCGTGGCGGTCATCTTAAAACGGGACAAGTTGGCGAGGTGGTAATCCAAGGGCCGAATGTGATCACCGGTTACGAAAACAACCCGGAAGCCAATGCGACTTCCTTCGTCGATGGCTGGTTTCGCACCGGTGACCAGGGAATTCTGGATGCAAACGGTTATCTGACCCTGACAGGCCGGATCAAGGAGTTGATCAATCGCGGAGGAGAAAAGATTGCGCCTCGTGAAATTGATGAGGTGTTGCTCGCTCACCCCTGCGTGGCTGAAGCGGTGGCTTTCGGCAGGCCACACGCCACCTGGGGAGAGGAAGTCGAGGTTGCTGTGGTGTTGCGCGAACCCCAATCTGCGTCTGAGCTGCTCAGTTACTGTCGTGAAAGGCTGGCGGACTTTAAGTGTCCCAAGAAGGTCCATATAGTTGAAACCATTCCTCGCACTGCCACCGGCAAAATCCAGCGCCGCGCCGTAGCCGCCGCGTTTTCGGATGCCAAGCAATGAAGTTTCTGATCGTCGGAGCGGGCGCAGTAGGAGCCTATATGGGCGCCCGGATGGCCCGTGCCGGTTATGACGTTACGTTACATGCTCGTGGCCCGCACCTCTGCGCCATGCAGCAAAACGGAGTGCGCGTCATCAGCGCCGACGACGATTTTCTCGCCAAGCCCAAAGTGGTTGGCAATCTGGAGGAAGCAGGCCCCGTCGATGTAGTTTTTCTGTGCGTCAAGGCGCATGGCCTGCCTGCACTAGCGCCGCAGTTGGCCCCGGTCCTTGGGCCGGATACGACTGTCGTCAGCACGCAAAACGGCATTCCCTGGTGGTACTTTCAACGTGAAAGCGGGCCGTTTTCCGGGACGCGCCTGGAACGCGTCGATCCTGGCGGCGCGGTCTCTGCAGCCATTGAGGCCCGACGGGTCGTAGGCTCGCTCATCTATTTTTCCACCGAGATCGTCGAGCCGGGAGTGATCAAGCACATTGAGGGCAACCGCATCAGCCTGGGCGAACCGGACGGCACGCGCTCGGAGCGATGCCGGCAGATTGCGGCTGCCTTGATTGCCTCAGGTTTGCGCTGCCCTGTCACTTCTCACTTGCGCAACGAAATCTGGGTCAAGATCCTGGGCAACGTGGCCTTTAATCCCATCAGCGCGTTGACCGGCGTTACTTTGGTGCAGATCGTCCGCCACCCCGAGGTTGCAGAGTTGGTGCGCAACATCATGCGCGAGACGGAGGCCTTGGCTACAAAATTGGGCGTGGAATTGCCAGTCTCCATTGAACAAAGAATTGCAGGCGCGGAAAAAGTGGGTGAGCACAAGACCTCTATGCTCCAGGATTTGGAGGCCGGACGGCCCATGGAATTAGAGGCCATTGTGGGATCGGTGGTGGAGTTAGGCGAACGTGTGGGCGTTGCCATGCCGCACACGCGCACGGTGTATGCCTGTACTAAGCTCCTGGCACAGTCAAGGAGCTGAGGCTTAAGCGAACGATGTAGGCTTCAAGCCTGGGGAAAAGAGCGAACCAAACGTAGATTCAAATTCCGATGTCGGAGGGCACTATGAAAAGCCGATGGATTCAATTTGGAAGCGCTGTTACGGCAATGATCATGATTGCCAACCTGCAATATGCCTGGACGCTTTTTGTGGAGCCCCTGAAAGCCAGTCATAAAACCTGGGACGGGGCTGGCATTCAGTGGGGGGTCAGCCTCTTTCTTCTCTTTGAGACCTGGGTAACACCATTGGAAGGCTGGCTCATCGACCGTCTCGGCCCCCGCCTCTTCCTCTCGATGGGCGGTGTGTTGGTTGGCATAGGCTGGACGGCGCTCGCCTACGTCCAAACTCTCACACAACTCTATATTTTTTATGCGATTGCCGGCGTTGGCGCGGCCTTTGTTTACAGTGGCTCGATCGCCACTGCTTTGAAGTGGTTTCCCGACAAGCGCGGCACGATATCAGGTTTTATTACCGCGGGGTTTGGGGCCGGCGCTGCCCTCTTTCTTAAATTGATTAGCGACATTATCAACGCGTCGGGCTACAGCACGGCTTTCTTATATACCGGCATCGCGCAAGGCATTGTGATTCTCATTGTCGCCCAGGTGCTCCATAACCCGGGACCCGATTTTCACCTTACCCCTGCGGCCAAGAAGGTTCCTTCTCCGCGGATCAGGCGTACTTCAGGGCAGTTCAACAGCCTGGAAATGCTGGCCACCCCCCATTTTTATTTGTTGTTTGTCACCTTTGTCATGATCAGCGTGGGCGGCACGATGATCACGGTGCAGAATGCTACAGTGGCAAAAAGTTTTAATATTACTACCAAGGCGCTTTTATCAGCACTGGTGCTAGGCCGTCTCTTCAATGGCGGCGGCCGCATTTTTTGGGGTTGGATTTCAGACCGCATCGGGCGCGAAATGGCGATGTTTATCCCGTATGCGCTCCAGGCGCTTGGCCTGGTCGCCGTGCTCGTCCTCGGTCATCGCTCCGGGTGGTGGTTTAACCTCACCATGATGGCGGTGTTCTTTATCTGGGGCAGCATGTTCTCTTTATTTCCCGCCATCATTGGTGATTACTTCGGGGCTGACAATGCAACTTCCAACTATGGCTTCCTCTACATGGCCAAAGGAGTGGCTGGGCTTCTGGCCGGTGGTGTTGCAGCCTGGCTCTTCCAGAAGTTTGGAAATTGGAATTGGGTGTTCTACGGAAGCGCCGCGTTGGCGGTAGTCGCGGCAGTGCTGGTTCTGGTAGTGCGAGCTATGCCGCTGCCGGTGAAGCAGGAAATCCAGTCTGAATCAGAGATGGGGCGCCTCGCCGAAGCCGGATAGCTGTCACTGTTCATCCTAAAATAAAAGACCTGCGAAAATCTTCGCAGGTCTTTTGTCCTCATTCGAGACATCCGTAAGAATCCGCAGAAAATATGGATGCTCTACCAGACGCGGCAGGCATTTTCATGCACCAGCGGCTGGCCCTTCTTGCAGCCAAAGGCCTTGGCGAACTCCGGCATGTTGGCGACCACGTTGTTCACCCGATACTTGGGAATGGAATGCGGATTGGTAAGAATTGCTGTGCGAATGACCTCCGGACGATATTGTGTACACCAGCCATCTGCATAAGCCAGGAAGAATCGCTGAAGCTCAGTCAATCCATCACTCCCCTTGGTATCCAAGGTCTTTCCCTGTTGCTTCAACGTGTTCTCCAGGGCGATCAAGGCCAGATGAATACCGCCGTTATCGGCAGTATCTTCTCCCTGAGTCAAGAGTCCATTCTGCTTTACGCCGGCTTCTGGAACCTCCTGAGTATATTCATCGGAAATACACTTGCCCCGTTCTTCATAGTTCTTGGCGTCTTCCGGAGTCCACCAGTCGCGCAAATTACCTTCGCCATCGAATTTGCGTCCTTGATCGTCGAAGCCGTGGGTAATCTCGTGCCCAATCACGGAGCCTTCTGCGCCGAAGTTGGCGGCATCGTCCTGAGTGCTATCAAAAAACGGAGGCTGCAAGATTCCCGCGGGAAAGTTAATGGTGTTCATCTGCGGGTCATAGTAGGCATTGATGGTCGGCGGAGTCATGGTCCACTCGTGGCGGTCTACCGGCTTGCCTATCTTTTGCACCCAGCGGTTGAATTCAAACGCGGTCGCTCTGTGGACATTGCCCAGATAACTGTCTGGCTTGACTTCGAGCTCGGAGTAGTCGCGCCAATGGTCGGGATAGCCGATCTTGTCCAAGATCAGATGCAGCTTTCTACTGGCCTCCTGCTTGGTTTTTGGCGTCATCCAGCTCAGTTCGGTGATGTCCTGGTCGAGTGCGCCTTCAATCCCTTTCACGATCTTGAGTACGCGCTCTTTGTTTTCCGCTGGGAAGGCGCGGGCCACATAAGCCTGACCTAAAGCTTCCCCCAGAAAACGATCGGTAGAGCGCACGCATCGGCGCCAGCGCGGCGTCAGTTGCGGCACACCGAACATGGTCCTGGCAAAGAAATTGAAATTTTCGTCGACAAACTCCTGGCTCAGCAAACCAGCCGATCCGTGGACCAGATGCCATTTCAGGTAGGCCTTCCAGTGTTCGATCGGATGCTGCTGGACCAGTTTCTCCAAGCTACGAAAGAAATCAGGAGAGGTGACAATATATTTTGGCGTAGCCGGCGCATGAACCAGCGAAAGATAACGTTTCCAGTCAAACGATGGAGCAAGCTGCTCGACCTGCGCGAGCGTCATCTTGTTGTTGGTGTTCTTGGGGTCGCGGCGCTTTACGATATCCATGGCCGCGGTGGCCATCGCGGTTTCCATCTCCAATACTACGGCTGCATCCGAGGCCGCCTGGGCCTGTGGCTCACCGGCCAGCTTCAACATATTGGTCATGTGCGCCACGTATGCCTTGCGGATCTCCACTGACTTAGCGTCATCCTTGAGGTAGAACTCGCGCCCGAACAAAGCCATGCCACCCTGATCAAATTGGGCCAGGACCTTGGTTGCATCGTTGTAGTCCTGCGCTGCAGTGAAACCGAAGACCGGGGCGAATGTAGCCGGATCTTGCGGGTCCCAGGCCCCGGGAATGGTCATGTGCAAGTGGGCCACGGCATCCGCCAGTTGCGATTTGGTCTTAAGGGCGTCGATGCGCTGCACCTCGGGCTGAAACTCTTTTCCAGCAGAAATCTGGATCTTGCTTTCGTCCATGCAGCTCGACCAGTAGTCACCGATTTTTTGCTCCACGGCGCTCCGGCCCTGTTTCTTGGCGGCTGCCGCTTCCAGGGTCTGCCGGAGAACAATTTCGTTCCACTTCTGCAGAGGACCAGCAACTCCCCAAACGGCCTGGTCGGCGGGGATTGGATTGGCGGCAAAAAACTTGCTGCACGTGTATGCGTAAAAATCCACGCAAGGATCAATTTGGGAGTTCACCTGGCTGGCGCTCAGGTGCTCCAGTTTGGGCAATTCCTCCGCAGTATTTGTTTGTTGAGAAAGCGCGAGAGAAGCCAGAAAAACCACGATTAACAGTGCCAAGTGCCGCATTCAACCTCCATAAGTGTTCATCAGCTCGAACCGGATCATACGCAGACTTGCGCTTGATAGTTCGACGTGTGGAACCGTAACTACGTTGTGGCATGCGTGAGAGATTTCTTCTATAGCTGGCCAAAGTCTTGCTCTTTCAGCTTACCGCTTTGCGATAGAACCGGTTTATTCCTAAGGCTATTAGTACCGCATCAATGGCCGCCAGCACTGCCATTACGACCAGGGTCGGCATGTGCTGGACTTGAGGCGCAAGCGTACCACGCAGTCCCTCACTTGCATAAACCAGGGGGTTGATCAGCACCACCTTCTGCAAAACCGGAAAGCTGGCCAGGGCACTCCAGGGATAATAGGCGCAGCCAAACATGATCATGGGCGCCAGCACCAGACTGAACAGCAGACCGATGTGAGATTGGCCCACGCTGCATCCCATAGTCAAACCGGCCGCCGAGGCCAGTAGCGCCACCAGCAGCACCATCACGACGAATTCTGCCGGATGCTGAAAGGTTATCCCCACATTCTTGCCCAGCAACAGCCATGCTGCCGGCAGTACGATCATTCCCGAAACCAGCGATTGCATCATGCCGGCCACCACCTTCTCCACTGCCAGCCATTGGATCTCGATGGGAGCAAGCAGCCGGTCTTCGATCTCCTTAGTCAGAAACTCGGTGATAAGCGGCATGGAGACAGCCTGGATGCCGGTCATCATCATGCTGATGGCGATAACACCCGGCAACAGCATGCTTTTGTAACTGGCTTGCATCATGCCGCTGCGGATCATCACCTGTCCGAAAATGAATACGAACAGCAGCGGCTGCAGCATGGTCATCAGTACCAGGGTGATCACATTGCGCCGGGCTACATGCGCATCGCGCCCTAGCATCGCGGTAAATGTCTTCCAATTCATGCTTTGCTCCTGATTTTGTGGGACCATGCCCTGATACAAACCTTGACTTACTAATTCTTTATAGTCCCGTATTGCCGCAATTTGGTGGCTCCAGTGCTTTATTAGCGATTGCAAAGCTGTTTCTGGCTCAAAATGTCCTTAGAGTATTTTCTTCTGGAATCACTGCCGCAAACTCCTGCCGGTATGGTGCAGGAAGAGGTTCTCCAGGCTCGGCTCGGAAATGTGCACGTCACAGATCTCCACACCGGCCGCAGAAACAGCCGACACAACCGCCGGCACTAACGCCCCGCCTCGGTCCGCGTAAATATCCACGCTATCGCCGTGCAGGTTGACCTCACTCACCCCAGAAAGTTCCCGCAACCGCTCGGCTACTCCATCCGACGTTTTTACAAAACGCAGCCGCACCAGATAGCCACCAGGGATGGAAGCCTTCAACTCCTTGGGCGTTCCCTGGGCAATGACCTTTCCGTGGTCGATAATGGCGATGCGCTCGCACAAGGTGTCCGCCTCTTCCATGTTGTGGGTCGTGATCAGGATGGTCTTGCCTCCGCGCTGGTAGTCGCGAATGATCTCCCATAGCAGCAGGCGCGTTTGCGGATCGAGCCCGGTGCTGGGCTCATCCAGAAACAGTACCTCGGGATCGTGCATCATGGCCCGCGCGATCGAGAGTCGCTGCATCATTCCGCCGGAAAAGCCTCGCACGGTCTGCTCGGCCCGCTCGGTCAATTGAAAGCGTTCCAGCAACTCCGTGGCGCGTCGGGCGCGCTCACCGGTCGGCACTCCGAAGTAAGCTGCATGGAACAGCAGTATCTCGCGTGCGGTCAGCGCAAAGTCCAGGTTAGGCTTCTGCTGCACCACTCCGATCAGCCGCTTGGCCTTTACCTGCTCGCGCCAGACTTCACAGTCGCCCACCCACGCCTCTCCACTGGTCGGCTTTACCCGCGTGGTGAGGATGCCGACAGTCGTAGACTTGCCCGCGCCGTTGGGACCCAGCAATCCAAAGATTTCTCCCGGCTGCACGTCCAGCGAAACGCCGGCCAGGGCGACAATCTCACTCTTCTTGTCCTTGGTTTTTGGTCCGCGCGCAGCGAACGACATACCGGCGGCCGCCAGTGGTGGCGGCGAGTTATAGACCTTCCGCAACTCGACGGTGCGTATTTCCAATCCCATGGAATCGTCCTCCTGCTTTTCAGGCTGCTCTTGATCGCACGCTATGTAAAACCACTTTATCAAAAAGAATCTTCGGTCCGCCTGGTTTGGTTGGTGGCACACTGCAAAAGGGCTTTTCGGTAGTTTGTCGTTTTCGAGAAATGTAACTAGGATTGCGCATTTACTACCACTCTGGTTCAAACAGGAGATATTGTCATGGAGTTGACTCGAATGTTCCGCTTGTTTCTGGTGATGGCTTTTATCGTCTCTTTTTCTGCGCGCACCCCTGCGCAGTCCCATCTTTCAGTGAAACACGCGAAATCAAAAGCTGCTTGCGCTGAACAACCTTTCGCCTATGACAACGGACCTCTCGGACAAGGTACCTGGTGCGATGTATGCAACAATATCCGCCTCCGGCGCTTTCAAGCGCCTATTAATATTCCTGGCAAGATTGCTGAAGGTTCCCCCGATCCTGCCTTACCGGCCATCAAGTTCATCGGATATGACAAACCTACACCATTGGCGACCAAGAAAAATCTTCACAACCTAAAAGTTGATTACTCCAAGGGCGATAGCTCCATCGAGATTCCCGGGATGGGAACCTACAAACTTCAGGAATTTCATTTCCATCGGCCCAGTGAGGAAGCCATTAATAATTATCGTTACCCCATGGTGATACATCTTGTGCATCAAAAAGCAAACTGCCCAATGGGCCAGCCGAATTGTGCAGTCGCCCTTGGTGTTCTGGTAGAGGAGGGGGAGCCGACCCAAGAGACATCTAACTTACTCAAGATATTGTTCCAACATTTTCCGCCGCCTCTGGTCCAAGGTGGGCCTTCGATTCAGGTAAAAGACCTGCTACCCAGTGATTACGAGAATGCTGGTTACTACAATTTTCCCGGATCGCTTACGACTCCGCCCTGCACTGAGAATGTCACATTCTTCATTTTGAAAACTCCGGTCAAATTTTCAGCAGAGCAGATTCGACAGTTTGCAAGGCGTTATCCGTTACCGAATGCCCGGGACATTCAAGACTTCAACAATCGGCCAATTCGCGACCGCTGAATGGGATGTGGACGCCTCAGGGTTCTTTTTCGCGGACTGCTGAATGCTGGTTTCCTACTGCGGCAGCACGTCCGCAAACCAGAACCCATCGCGCTCTACGCGTTCGCCAGAGGCAATCAGGATGGGCTGGCTGAACATAGGCCCGGCATAGGCAAAGGAGTGGAATTCCCCGTTTTCGCCACAGGGATCGACGGCTGCGGGAAGGTCGCACAGAAGTTGCTCGTCGAATTCCCGCCCCACAAAGTCAGGTGTAAGGGCCTTGGGATCGATGCAGACCAGCCGGGCACGCAGGCCGGAACGAATCATCTCTCGGGCAAGTTCATCAGTTGGCGCCCGCCACAGGGGAAATAGCGGCTCCAAGCCGGTGTCTTTGAGTTGTTGTTCCCGGTAGGCGCGGATGTCTTCAAGAAAAAGATCACCGAAGGCGATGCCTTTTACTCCTTGGACGATAGCTTGGTCGTAGACCGTTCTTATGGCGCCCTCGTAGTCTGAATTCGAGCACGGCCAGGGGAGCGGAACGGGAATCAAGGGCAATCCGGCAGCCTTCGCCTGCATTTCCAGCAAAGATCGCCGGGTGCTGTGCATGGCCACCCGGTCAAATGCCGAGTTGATGGTGGTGATCAGCCCGGCAACTTCATAGCTCCCTTGCTGCCGCAGGACATGCAGTGCCCATGCGCTGTCTTTTCCGCTGCTCCATGAAAGAAGGATTTTCTTTCTCATAATAATTGGCGCGTTCATTCTAATCTTTTGTTTTCCCTCCCCATCCCGAGCGAGGTGAGGGACCAAGGCGAATCAGAAATCGGGGATTTCCCTGCTACGGGTGCTGGGAAATGTCAAGCAATAATTGACTCCCAGGCGGTTTGGAAGAGAAGCGACAAAATTAAAAAGATGCTACATTTTCATAGGTCATGTCTGCCCCTAATTCAAGGTTTGTTCGGGCCTGCCGCTGTGAACCTGTCGATGTAACTCCTGTTTGGCTGATGCGCCAAGCTGGGCGTTACATGGCCGAGTATCGGGCCGTACGCAAGAACCATTCGATTCTGGACATCTGCAAGACCCCCGAAATTGCCGCCGAGGTCACCATTACCGCCGCAGAAAAGTTGGATGTGGATGCAGCCATCATCTTTGCTGATCTTCTGCTGCCACTCGAAGTTATGGGGTTGCCTTTTCGCTTTGCCGCTGGCGAAGGGCCGGTCATCGAACAGCCACTACGATCCAAAGCCGCTGTAGACGCGCTCCAGACCCATAGAAGCGCAGAGCTGGGGTATGTCTCCGAGTCCATCCGCCGGGTGGTAAAGCATTTTGGGGAGAAATTGCCGGTCATTGGCTTCTGCGGCGCCCCCTTTACGCTGGCCAGCTACATGATCGAGGGCGGAGGCTCCCGCAACTACATTCACACCAAGAAGATGATGTACACCGACCCAGCCGCGTGGGAGACGCTCATGCGCAAGCTGGTTGAGGTCCTGGCTTCCTACTCAGCCGATCAGGTCAGGGCGGGCGCCGACGCCTTGCAAATCTTTGATAGTTGGGTAGGATGTTTGAGCGTCGAGGACTACCGGCGTTACGTGCTGCCTCACACGCACGACTTGGTACAGAGGCTCAAAGCCACCGGAGTGCCGATCATCTATTTCGGCACTGATACTGCGACTTTGTTGCCCGCCATGAAGGAAACCGGGGCACAGGTAATGGGAGTGGACTGGAGAATACCTCTGGATGAGGGATGGAAGAGCCTGAATTATGAAGGCGCAATTCAGGGGAATCTCGATCCCGTATTGCTCTTTGCCAGTCAGAAAGAGCTACATGCCCGCATCGACGAAATTCTTCGCCAGGCAGGGGGGCGGTTGGGCCACGTTTTTAACCTCGGACATGGAATTCTTCCGGAAACACCGGTCGACAATGTGCGTGCTCTGGTAGGTTTTGTAAGAGAATTAAGTGCCAAGTATTCCGCTATTGGAGCGGTCTGATGAAACAGAACAAAACTGCGGTCTTACTCCTCGCTCACGGCAGCCCCTCATCCCCCGATGATGTTCCAGAGTTCATGAAATATATCACTGGTGGACGGCCTATTCCTGAGGCGGTTCTGGAAGAGCTGCGGCACCGCTACTCGTTAATTGGGAAGTCTCCATTGACTGAGATCACCATGGCGCAGGCCCAGGGAATGCAGCGTGAGCTTGGCCTGCCGGTCTACGTGGGCATGCGCAACTGGAAACCATTTGTCGCGGAGGTTGTGCGGCAGATGATGGGAGCAGCAGTGGAGCATGTGCTGGCAATATGCCTGGCGCCTCAGAACTCCTCTACCAGCGTAGGCCTTTACAAACGCGCATTGTTTGCGGAGATGCCGGCAGACATCCCGGTGCAGTTTGTCGAAGCGTGGCACGATCATCCTTTATTGATTCAGGCTTTTGCGGAAAAGCTGGAACCTGTATGGCGGCAGGCCAGTGCCGAATTGGGAGCGCCTGTTCCGGTGATCTTTACCGCGCACAGTGTACCGACGCGCACCATTCAAGCTGGAGATCCTTATGAGCAGCAAACCAAGGAGACAGCCCGGCTGGTAGGCAAGAAGATTCAGGGACTCTCCCCGGAGATGCAACACTTTGCCTTTCAGAGCCAAGGCATGTCAGGCGGCCCGTGGCTGGGGCCCACGGTGGAAAACATGATCGTGGACCTGAAGAAAAAAGGGGAGAAAGGCGTGATCGTCGCGCCCATTGGATTCGTCTGTGACCACGTAGAGGTGCTCTATGATGTGGACATTGGATTCAAAGGATTTGCCGCGGAGCAGGAGTTGCGCTTCTGGCGCACAGAGTCATTGAATGTCTCGCCCACATTCATTTCCGCTCTGGCCAATCTGGCCTCTGCCCAATTATCGGTGACCTCCGAGCAGCGGGCATGAAACGTGTTGCCATCGTCGGCGGAGGCATCGCCGGCCTGAGTGCGGCATACTATTTGGAAAGAGCGCGTCGAAATGGAGCCCAGCTCGAATGGACCCTGCTGGAAAAATCAGATCGCCTGGGCGGTGTGATCCGCACCGAGCATCGTGGCGGTTATGTTCTTGAGGCTGGCCCTGATTCCTTCCTGACCGAAAAGCCTGATGCCGCCCAGCTCTGCCAAGAGCTTGGACTTGGCGGTGATTTGATTCCCTCCAACGACTTTCAGCGCAAGACTTACATCCTGGTAAAAAACCGCCTGGTCCCCCTACCCGATGGCCTGCAATTCATGGTGCCCACGCGCCTGCTTCCCATGGTGACCACGCGTTTATTCTCGCTGGGCGCTAAGCTGCGCATGGCGTCGGAGTGGTTTCGTCCTCCGAGCAATGGCAATCGGGACGAGTCTGTTGCGGCCTTCGTCCGCCGACACTTTGGACAGGAGATGGTTGACCGTGTCGCTGAACCAATGCTTTCGGGTGTCTTTGGCGGCGATGTCGAGCGGCTGAGTGTGCGCGCCGTCTTGCTGCGTTTTGTTGCGATGGAACGCGAGCATGGGAGTCTGGTTCGGGCAAGCCTCAAGAAGCGTAAGGCGGGTTCGGGAGCGCCGCAAGCACCGCTGTTTACATCTCTAAAAAACGGAGTGCAGGAGTTGGTAGAGGCGCTGTTGGCTGCCCTTCCCAGCTCTTCTCTGCGGGCTGGACAAGCTGCCGTCTCGGTCCGACGGCTGAACGGAAATTGGCAAGTGGCAACTCCCGGTTCCAGCGAGATCTCCGATGCCGTGCTGTTGGCAATTCCTGCTCCGGTCGCTGCTGAGTTGTTGTCCGCGGTTGATCCTGAAATCTCTTCCCGGCTGGCCCGGATACAGTACACATCTTCCGCAGCAGTGGTCCTGGCGTATGCCAAGGCGGAGCTTCCGCCCGGATTCGGGTTTCTTGTACCCCGGTCAGAAGGGCGCAAACTGATGGCCTGTACGTTTGTCCACAATAAGTTTTCACATCGCGCCCCGGAGGGTGCCGCGCTAGTCCGCTGCTTCTTCAGCAGCTCGCGTATGCCGGAGCTGCTGAAGCATAGTGATGGCGAGCTTATAACCATCGCCCGGCACGAGTTGAAAGATATTTTGCGCCTGGATCTGCAACCGGAATTTGAATGTGCATTTCGGTGGGGGCAGGGACTTCCTCAGTATGAGACAGGTCATCTGGAGCGCGCCGCCGAGATTGAATCTCGCCTGGCTGAGATGCCCGGTCTCGGTCTCATCGGCAATTCGCTCTATGGCGTGGGAATCCCGGATTGCATCAAGTCAGCGAAACAAGCCGTCGAAAAGCTAATCAAACAAATTTGAAATTTTTACCGCGAAGGACGCATCAAAAGCTTACCGCTGATGACGCTGATCAAAAGCAGCAAATGGCAAATAGCAATTAGCAGATAGTGATCTTTGTAAAACTGGTTTTCTCAAACACTTAAGTGTTATTTAGAATCTAGTCTAGCCTGGAGATTTACTTCGTCTTGCGACCGTGGTTCTTCCTTTGCGCCCTTCGCGGTGAAGAATGGAATTGCTCAACTCGTGCTGCAATTTCTTAGGCAATTTTTCAAATACGAGCTGATACGAATTCCGAATGAGTTCTTTGATTTCCGGCTGGCGCAGCGCGCTGAGTTCTACGATGGCGACCCAATTGTTTCGAGCCATGTAGGGGGCTGGAATAATTCCTTCAATCTCCACCAGTTCGGCGAATTTCTCCGGAGTGCACTTGAATGAGAATTTGACCGGCGCTTTCGGTTCTAAGCAAACCACACAATAGATCTTCTTGGCGATACGGAAGAGAAGGTCATTTCCCCACTGGATATCTTCTGTGGTGTGTGGAAGTGAGATACAGAGTTCCCGCACCCAGTCAATGTGCGATGGCATGAGGGCAACTATAAATGCTGGGTGGGCCGGTGCCAAGGCCAGCAATCGGCAATTAGTGCTTTTTGGGCCGTTGCGCTGCGGGATCCGGATCCTGTTCCATGCCGGCAAAGAAATCGTCATCTTTGGCGCCGGCTTTGGCCTGGTTGGGGGAACTGGAGGCGCCGGAGCTGCCTTTAGCATCTCCTGGTTTTTCCTGCTGTTGTTTAGCTGCCCTTTGCTCTTCCCACCATTTTTTCAGTTCTTCCTGCTGCTCAGGAGTAAGCATGGCTAGCACCTGCAGCCGGTTTTGTTGATGGATTGCCTTTAATTTTTCCTGCATCTGTTCTTCGTTCAATGATTCATCGGTGCGAGCAGCCTTTACTTGCTGCGCGGTCTGCCGCTGGATCAGCACCCATTGCTGTTTCTGGTCTTCGGTAAAACTCAGCCGGCGGGCGAGTTCCTCCTGGCGCCGCCGCTGCTGCTCACGCATTTGCGCGCTCTCTTGCTGGCTGGCCGGTTGCGTGCTGTCCTGCCCTGCGCCACTATCGGACGAAGATCCGCTTTGGGCCCAGCTTCCCATGGGGAGAAGGGCAAATGCCGCCAAGGCCATCAAGATCATTTGTCTGCGCAAGGTAATCATAAAAATCTCCTGTGTTTGCTGATAGTAACCCAGCTCCTGCAGCAAAGTTAGGGCAGCAAAAATCGAAAGTAACTTTTGACGCATTGAAGGGTTTGATACTTTTGAATAGAAGAGCTGGGGGAAAACTGTATGAGAAAAGTGTCTATCCTGGGCGCCCTTCTGGCTATGGCCGTTCTGGTCTTTGCTCATGACCAAAAGCAACAATCCTCGTCGGCGAAGGGCGACTTGGAAGCCTCCACCGAGTCCATGGGACATGGGCACCACCATGAGATGGGCCCGCACATGCACATGAGCGCGCTGCGTGATCCTCAACCGGGAGACGAGGAAAAAGCGCAAAAAGTGGTTGACCAGTCGCGCCAGGCGCTGGAGAGATATAAAGATTACAAAACTGCAATCGCCGATGGATACAGGATCTTTCTGCCCAACATCCCGCAAAAGATGTATCACTTTACCAATTGGGCCTACGCTGTTGGGGAGGCCTTCCGCTTTGATCCCGCCAAGCCCACCTCGCTGCTCTATGAAAAAAATGGAGATGATTACAAGCTGATTGGCGCCATGTACACCGCTCCGGTACGTTTTACAGAAGACCAGCTCAACGACCGTATTCCGCTCAGCATGGCCCAGTGGCACCAGCACGTGAACATGTGCAAGCCGCCAAAAGGCCGCGAGATCGAGATGATCTCCAGGACACCCAAATTCGGACTGGGAGGCTCAATCTCAACTCAGGAAGACTGCGAAGCCGCCGGTGGCACCTTTATGCCGCATGTTTATGGTTGGATGGTCCACATGTATCCGTGGGAGAAGACCCCGGATGAGATATGGTCAGTGGAGCGTCAAGTCAAAGATAAACCCGGTATGGACCATCATCATCATGACGGTATGAACCATTGAAGAATCAGGTGATCTGGAGATCGGTGGATCGGGTGATCGGATCGGCATTCAGCGGTCAGCAATCAGCGAAAGAAAAAACAAAACCTTTTTCACCGCAGAGGCGCGGAGACACGGAGAACAGTAAAATCAGAGTCAACACCTTAACCACAGCGCGGCATTGCCACAACCAAAAAGCAAAGTCAAAAACTTTACCGCAGAGGTCGCAAGAAAGAGCGGAGAACGCAGAGGAAGCCGGGAATCCACGGCTAGCCGGGACAGGTCTGGTGATCGGAAGAGTGCAAGATATTTTAGGGAATCTTAGAAAAATCACCGAGGATCCGATCGCCCGATTTCTAATCGGCTGCGGTCTCAAAGAATCTGTACACTCATTTCCTTTCCAGCCAGATCTTTCCTTTGAGGATGCAGCAGCGCTGCAAAGGAGAATTTGGCGTTGGGAGCAATCACGGGCGGATTCAGCCGGATTCCTCCGGCCTCGTGTGTTATCCGAAGCTGAATGCCGAAATACTCGGGAAAGGCCACATTTTCCAGCGCTCCACAGCAGATATAGAGTGAGAGCAGATCACAGAACTGCAAGAGATCCGTCAATAATTCGAGCTTCGGAATATCAAGTGTCTGCAGGGAAGCCAACTTCTTTTCCCGCCGGGCTTCGCCGCTTAGGAAGGCTTCAAGCTTTTGCCGGTCTGGTTTGGCGTCCTCTGATGCATTTACGCGATGCTCGGCAAGGCGGTAGAAATGGCGGCTCACAATGTACCCACCGCCGGGCGAGACGGACTGCGCCACCTCAATGGACCGGGTCCATGCGGAAAGAAATTCAGGTACACTCATTTCCAGGAATGATCCAGGCTGGTATGCGCTGTTACTCCGGCTCTCCTGAATGATCTGAGCGTCGGGCATGCCCCATCCGGCATCATGCAGCGCGATTGCTTGAATCAGGTTGGCGTCGGGCTTAGGGAAATGAGGATCGTTTAAAGCTGAAGCCAGAGTCCCTGCAAGAGCAGCATGAGAAGGCTGAGTGATCAGCCAGCAGCTCTGATATTGATGTCTCTGAATGCGCTCCACTACCGGCCAGGCTGGCAGGAACTCCGCGCTGGCCGGGGATTGAGGCTCCAGAGGCCGGATGATCATGAGCTGGGCCGGCGGCGAGCTGCCCGTCCGGAAGCTGCGATGGCCTTGGCGGGGCCGCTGCTCGAAGGCGGCTTTTTCATTCCCTCCAGCAGTTCTTTCAGGGCCACGGCGTTGTTGTGCTCCGTGTCTTTTGAAGCGTAGACGAGAGTAACTTTGACGTGTTCGTTGATTAGAGCGTATAGGATTTCCAACTCGGCTGATGCTTTTGGGTTGCAGAGTTCTTTAAAATAACGTTTCTTAAAGAGTGGCCAATTGGCGCTCCGGTGAAACCACGTTCGCAGAGTGTCGGAGGGGGCAAGGTCTTTCAGCCAGCGGTCAATCTTGGCTTGCTGCTTCTTGACTCCACGCGGCCACAGGCGGTCGACCAGCACGCGCTGGCCATCCGAAACCGAGGGTTTTTCGTAAGCACGTTTAATCGCAACTTGCATGGCAGAGCAGCACCGGGGCTTTTTCAAAACCAGGAGATTTCAGAAAGCTGCACTACAGAACATAATAGTCATTTGAGGCAGAAAGCGTCCATCGCGTTGGGCATTGTACTCCTAGTGGTTTTGGCCGGCTGCGGCAAAGACCCCGCCCTGAAGACCGATGCCGAACTGGGATTAAACGCCCACCAGGCCGAGGGCCGGCGTGTCTACCAGCTCTACTGCGCTGTTTGTCATTACGCCTATTCTTCCAAAGGGCTGAAAGGCCCAGGTTTGAAAGGCATGTACCAGAAAGAATACCTTCCCAGCGGATTGGTGGCCAATGACAGGTTTGTGCTCCAGACAATCGTTCGCGGCCGCAACATGATGCCTCCCCTCGGCAATAGCCTCTCTCAGCAACAGGTTGATGACGTGATTGCGTACCTGCACACCTTGTGAGCCGTTTCTTCTGGTATGAGCTATTGGCCGTACTCCTCCAGCGCATCGTACAATAGATAGTTCTGTCTGCATGGCCAGCGCAATCGAACTCGTGCAAATCGACCTTGCCCCCCGGCGACCACAGCCAAAGCCCGCATGGCTGAAGGCCCGCGCCCCTATGGGGGACAACTATCACGAATTGAAGAAGCTCGCCCGGACCCTGGACCTGCATACGGTTTGTGAATCGGCCCAATGCCCCAATATCGGCGAGTGCTGGAACCATCGCACCGCTACTTTCATGTTGCTGGGCAATTTGTGCACGCGTCGCTGCGGTTTCTGCGCTGTCCCTAAGGGCAAACCTGAACCGCTAGATTGGGACGAGCCCCGTCGTGTGGCCCAGGCAGTGGCGGCCCTGGGATTGAAACATGCGGTGGTCACTAGCGTAAACCGTGATGATGATAACGTGGGCGGAGCCAGGATCTTTGCCGAGACCATTCGCGAGATACGGCTGCAAGCGCCCGCGTGCCAGGTTGAGGTCCTGATTCCCGACTTTCAGGGCCATGAAGATTGCCTGAAGATCGTGCTGGAGGCCAAACCAGAGGTGTTGAACCACAACACTGAAACGGTCCCGCGGCTTTACCGGGCCGTGCGTTCGGGAGCGCGGTATGAACGCACCCTCAAGCTGCTGGAAGATGTGAAGCGTTTTGCTCCTGGCATGGTCTCCAAGACTGGAGTGATGGTAGGAATCGGCGAGACCGTAAATGAATTGTTACAGGTGTTTCGCGATCTGGCCAGGCGTAAGGTAGACATCCTTACCGTTGGACAATACTTGCGTCCCTCCAAAGATCATCTTCCGATGACGCGTTACTACACGCCGGATGAATTTGCCTATATGAAGCAGGAGGCGCTCAAGATGGGATTCCGGCATGTGGAGTCCGGCCCCCTTGTTCGGTCCTCTTACCACGCCCATGAGCAGGCCGAGAGTACGGGCTTGATGACGATCACTCAATAACTCGCTGGCTATAGCAGTCATAAAACCGAATGGTTTCTTTATCGACGTCTTGGCATTTTCGGCCAGGCACATTCATTCTGTAGCGCGTATTGCATACGCATATCTGGGTACAACCATGTAAACTGCGGCAAGCTTTGGTTACGGCTTGTCACGCTGTGTTTCAAAGGTTCTGACTGGCTTCATTCGCGTTCATTCGTATTAATTCGCGGTTCAAAGGTTTTCCTCTGCGGTCTCTGCGCCCTCCGCGGTGAAAAGGGTTTGTTTGTGGCGTGACGTTGCAGAAATCAGAAAATCCGGAAATGGATGGTGAGATATTTTTTGGGGTTCTCCCGGATGGCTTTGATCAGGTTGCGGGTCTCAACCAGCATCTGGTCGGCATTGTTGTAAACCGAGGGGTTCTGGAGAAGCTTGCCTACCGTGCCGTCGGGGGAATTGAGTTTATCCGACAGTTGAGAAAGCTTGGTAACAATGTTGTCCAGTTTTTTGGCAAACTCTTCATCCTTCGCCAGTTTTGCGATAGCGCCGTGATTGATGTCGTCCATGAACTCATTGGCCTTGGACATGGTTTGCTGGGCGTTCTTGTAAAGACTGTCATCTTTCAGGAGCTTGCCTAGGTTTCCTTTACCACTCTGTATCTCGTCGATGATGTTGTTGAGCTTGTCGATGCTGGCATTGACCCTGTTATAAAGTCCTTCATCCACCAGAAGCTTGCCGATGCTGCCCTTGCCATTGCCCACATCGCTCACAATCTTCTGTATTTGTCCCAGCAGGTTATTGACCTTGTTAATCAAGGTAGAATCATTGATTAACTCTCCAATGGTGCCCTCGCCGCTTTCAACGTGAGCGACGATGCGGTCAAGGCGTTTCACCAGAATATCCATATTTTGCAGCGTGGTTTGGCTGGAGCGTACCACTTGCTCAAAGCCGGGCGCGGCGGCTCCCAATAGAGTGTCGCCGTTTTCCACCTGGCCCAGCTTGGCTTCTTTGCTGTCTACGTCGACGAAAGATTCGCCCAGCACTCCGGCAGTAGTAATGGTTGCTTTGGAATCCTTGCGGAGCAGGAACTGGTATTTGGTATTCACCCGCATGGTGACCTGGACGGGGTCCATAGGATGGCCAGAAACAATGCGAATCTCACTGACATTCCCGATGGTGACGCCCTGAAGATCCACCGGGCCACCTTTTTTCAGGCCTTCAGCATTGTCGAAATAGGCATAAAGAGTAATCTTCGAGGTGAATAGTCCAGTCGTGCCGCTCATGAGAAAGATGAGAATACCCAAGGTCACCGCAGCGACAACTACGGTTATTCCGACCCTAAGTTCAGACCACCTGAGTTGCTTTTGACTGGGCAATTTGTCTTTGATCCTGAGCCAAAAATCATAGCAGAAACATGGAGCGAGTCCTAACTACTCAGTCATTCAGCGGCGAATTTGACCGTTTGAACTGCGCGTGGCAGGTGTTGAGAGGCTGAAAAGAGTCAAGCCAAAAGCTCTGCGCCTCTCCATGTCTGCGAGGAAAGTGCGGCCAGAAAATAAGCCAGGGCTGCGCAGGCCAGGGTAATTGTGAGTCCAAAATGAATGGCGATTACCATGGCCGAAACCGATCCCAGTACACTGGCTGCGGCGTTCATGGCCCAGGCCCACTCCACGGTAGATTTGCCGCCCTCCGCTACCAGTTTCAAGCCCGCTGGAAACGGCATCCCCATCAGAAACCCAAGCGGAACCAGGATAGCGGCGCTAATCACCAGTTTCACCAAAAAGCTCTGCCCTACAGCAACCGGAAGCACCAGCGGCAGGACTGCAACATTCACCAGAATCAGACCGACAATGGAGCCCAGCAAGGTACGCATATTTCCGCTGTGCAGAATCCGTCGCCGCGCGGCCACGCTACCGGCGCCGCTGGAAAGCAAAAGGAGAAAGACCACAACGGTCAGCGCATAGGTGGGGTGTCCCAGGAAGAGCACAAACCGCTGGATCAATGAAATCTCCACCAGGATGTAACCCAAGCCGATGGCAACGAAGTAAAGGAGCGCGGCAATGTTGGCGCGCTGCCGGCCTCCCCTGTCCCGCAAGACTAAGGGCAGCACTAAAAATGCCGAAACAGCGGCCACGGAGATAATCAACAGCATTCCCAGGACCACAATTCCCAGGTTGATGCGCCAATCCATTCCATGTCCTGTGCCGGAAAGAATGTTTCTGACGACGTAGCCGGTCTTAAGCGTAAAAAAGAAAAACGGGGCGCTGTCTGTGACTGGAGCAACGTTGTAGTCGTAGGAACTCGCAAACTGCTGCGGATTGTTGGATTGAATCAAATGCTGGAAAGCCACCGCCGCTGCAGGCAGAGATTGCAGGCCGGCATACTCAGCCGGTGGGTTGAGCCAAACCAGGTTGGGATTGCTTTTCACATGGCGGGCAACGGCTGCATATTCATCCGGGGTAAACGCGGACTTTTTGGCCAGCACCAGCACCGGGCGGCCGTCTTCATCCAGTCCGCCATCCGCCACGATGACAAAATTCGATCGGGGGTCCGCCACGCCGTTTTCGTGCAGCGCTTCAATGGCTTGCGAGACTACGCGCAAGGCCTCCCTGGGCTGCTTGAACTCCCAGCGGGTAATAGCAATCAATCCATCCGGGCGCAAATGGTCCAGATACTCACGGAAGGCTTGCACTGTATAAAGATTATTTTCACTTAACGCAAACGCTCCGGCAGCAGTTGATGCCCAGGTATCCACTAAGGTCATCTGCACTACGTCATAGCTCTCTTTGGCATTACGTATGTAGGAGCGGCCATCTTGGATGTGAATATGAACGTCCGGACGGTCATACAGCCGGTAAGAGTAATCAGCATATTTCCCCCTCATCACGTCGTTGACGATGATAGGGTTGATCTCAATCCCGGTTACGTTGCGACTGCCATTGGCCACCGCCCGCAGCACATCCACACCCCCGCCTGGGCCGATAATGGCAAACTCTCCGTGCGGGCGCAGCACATTGGCCACCGCCGGGGCTGCCGACATCAGGCTCTTCTTCCAGTTGAAGCTGGTCTTCTCAGGAAGCCCGGTATGCGTGGGCGTAGGGTTGGGGTTGTGCTCCTGGTCCCACTGCGACGGGTCGGTGTTCATGATGGCGCTGGTGGCATCTGCATCAATCACGATGTAGCGCGCCCCATTTTGGCTGTTTACCTCAATCCGGGAAATTGCGTTCCACTTGGCAAACTCCACCCATTGTGGGTCGCGCAAGACGCCCTTGGCATACACAATGTCAATCCATTTACCGCCATGGTTGGCTACCATCAGCAGCGAGAAAATCGCGGCGGTTCCCAGAGCTGCAATGCGGACCTTGACTCTACCGGCCCATAGTGCCGCTGCGACTGCCAGAGCCAGTGAAGAGAACAGCAGCGCATTTGGCGCGCCGACGAGGTTGAGCAGAGGCGCCACTGCCAGGCAAGCCGAAGCGCCTCCGGCGAGGTCGGCTCCGTAGAGGATCGAGATTCTTCCGCTGGAGCGTGCAAACAGCACCGAAAACAGTAATCCGGTAAAAAAGAAGGGGACGGCTGTGACCAGGTAAATGATGGTGAGCTTGCCAAAGTTGCCTTTATTGACCTCCAGAGTCACCGGCGTATGCAGCACAACTTCCATCGCTACCAGGACAACGGCAGAATTCAGCAGGCACAGCCGAGCCCCTAGAGCGCGCATTTCAAACCGACTCAGCCACTGGCGGCGAAGATGGGCAAAGACGCCTCCCGACCCAAGTCCCAAAAGCGCCACTGAGATAGCGAAAAAAGCAAAATGGTAGAAGAGCACTACGCTGAACAGGCGAGTCATGGCCAGCTCCAGCAGTAGGCTGGCAAAACTGACCAGGGCCACAGCAATTAAGAGGGTCTGTGAACTCATTTGTTTGCGGGTATGTTGGACTTCAAGGCTGATGGTTGCTTGGCTCACGGGCTGAGAAGAACTCCTATATGCTGTTTCCGGACGTCTACAAATGTAAATCTTCTAAGATATTCAGAGACAGGTTGGGCTTTTCCGACCCCGATCCCTCGATGACCTGATCTTCCGATTCCTCATCCCTCCAGGATTACATACGCAATGGCCTGGGTGGATGTATGCGATAGCGAGAGATGGGTGTGGCGGCAGCCTAAGGAGGCCGCAATTTCCGCCGCCCTGCCGCTGAAACGCAATAATGGACGTTGTCCCGGGAGACGCACCACTTCCACGTCCTGCCAGGTAATTCCATGCCTCAGACCTGTACCAATGGCTTTCATACCCGCCTCCTTGGCGGCAAAGCGGGCAGCCAGACGCTCGGAAGCATTCTGTTTCAAAGTGCAGTACCGTACTTCATCCGGAGTAAACACTCGTTTCAGAAAACGTTCACCAAAGCGTTGCAGGGCATGCTGAATTCGGGCCACTTCCGCAATGTCAACTCCTGTGCCGACAATCATCCTGACCAGCTAAACTACCACAGGAGTCAGCCCGGAACGCGAGAGAGAAACTCTTGTCATGCATGGCATAGCTGTAGGCATGCCAGGGAGGAATCCTTGTAAAGTATTGAAATTTAAGAGTCTTATCCGCATTTTCACGGGCGTTAATGGTCTCCGGCTATATACAAGGGCGAATTGCTTTTCTGAGAGACAACTCTGGATATGTATGGATATAATGGCCCTGCGTTGCTCCGAAGCGTTGTACAGCAGTTCTGCACTACCTGCAACCTGCCTGCACTACCTCCGAAGAAAAGCGCTAATTCAGAAACAAGGAATGCGTGTAACACAATGGAAAATGGAACAGTTAAATGGTTCAATGACGCGAAAGGCTATGGCTTTATCAGCCGGGAAAACGGCGAAGATGTGTTCGTCCACTTCTCAGCAATTCAGGCGAATGGATTTCGCAGCCTGAAGGAAGGTCAGCCCGTACAGTTCACCGTCGTCAAAGGCCCTAAAGGCTGGCAGGCAGAAAATGTACAATTGCTGTAAATTTTGAGAATTTTTCTCCGATTGGGGCGGCTTCAGCCGCCCCTTTCCTTTGTGTGCCAATGGCAATTGGCCAAGATTTAAAAGTGTTACCCGCTCTTCCGATCACCAGATTTCCCGACCACTGGATCACCCGATCTCCTCACTTGCTCCCATTCGCCCGTCTCAGCCGCCAGAGGCGGCTTATTGGCTTCGTAATTCTCGCGGACCTGCATCAATTTTCGGATCTCATCAGCCGGCAGCGGGCGGGTAGGCCCCAGTTGGCGGGCTACCAGGGCAATTCGGGCGTAGTGCTCCACAGTCTCCATCTTCATGTAGGCGTTCAGCAAATCGTGACCGCAGGTGACCACTCCATGATTGGCCATCAGGAGGGCGTCGTTCTTGGGAATCAGCGGCTTGAGCGCGTCAGCCAAGTCCGGGGTTCCCGGTGTTCCATAGCGGGCCAATGGAATCTGGCCGCAGGCCACCACCACTTCCGCCACCAGGGGCTCCTCCAAGCTGATGCCCGCCGCTGCAAAGCCGGTAGCTGTAGGCGGGTGGGCGTGTACGACAGCACGGATATTGGGCCGTAAATTGTAGAAGAGTAAATGCATGCCTAATTCGGTAGACGGGTGGCGCTTGCCGTTCTTCTGCTGGCCTTCCATATCCACCAGCACCAGGTCTTCCGGCTGCATCATGCCTTTGGAGATAGATGTTGGGGTACAAAGAACAAGGTTTTGGCCCAGACGTACGGAGATGTTACCGTCGCAGGCCGCCACATAGCCGCGCTGGTGAAGCATGCCGCCGATCCGGCAGATTTCCTGTCGAATACAACTCTCGTTTTCAACCAACATTGACCATTCTCCGTGCGCGCCTGAAGGGTGACACAAAAGCAAAGCCCGCGCAAATATAATCCAAAGAGTGCTCGTTTCTGACTTCGATTTTCATCTTCCTGAAGAATTAATCGCGCAGGAGCCTCTAGCCGACCGTAGTGCCTCGCGCATGCTGCACCTTTCCCGGACCACAGGGAAACATCAAGACCTCAGATTCATCGACTTTCCCGATCTTCTCCATCCAGACGATCTCTTGGTTGTGAACAACAGCCGGGTCTTTCCCGCCCGCATATTTGGGCGCCGGGCCGGGCTTCGCGCGCAACTTGTGAGTCCCAACAACCCGGCAGCCAGGGATTTTCTGCAAGGCCAAGTGGAGGTGCTGCTGACCCGCCAGTTGGGTTCAGGGGAGTGGCAGGCCCTGGTTCGTCCAGGGCGCAAAATCGGAGTGGGCGAGGAGATTTTATTCGGAGACCACCAGGAACTCAAGGCGGAAGTTATTGGCCGGGGAGAGTTCGGTGAACGGACCTTGCGCTTTGGCCCTGTTCCGGACTTCTTTGGCGTGCTGGAGCGCCTGGGTCATGTCCCTCTACCGCCATACATCAGCCGGCGAGACCGAGCAGATGACCGGGAGCGATACCAGACGGTCTATGCGCGCGCCCAGGGCAGCGTGGCCGCTCCTACTGCCGGGCTGCATTTCACCCCTGAGATCTTGTCGCGGGTCCGCCAGCGTGGCGTCGAGATAGCTGAACTCACCCTGCATGTGGGCCTGGGCACCTTCCAGCCGGTGCGGGCTAAGGTAGTGGAGGAGCACAAAATCCACAGCGAGGCGTTTACTATTTCCGAGGATACCGCCCAGAAGATCAACCGGGCATTAGAAGAAAAACGCCGCATTGTGGCCGTGGGAACCACTGCTGTACGTACTCTGGAATATGCGGTTCTTCAAAGTGGCTCAGTGCAGAGTAACTCGAGCTGCGGCGTGTCAGGAACAATAACTCCCGGCTCAGGCGAGGCCGGCATCTTTATCTATCCTGGTTTTCAATTCCGGGTGGTTGGCGCTCTGCTGACCAATTTTCATCTGCCGAAGTCCACATTGCTGATGTTGGTTTCCGCATTCGCGGGACGCGAGCATGTCCTAAAAGCCTACGAACACGCGGTGCGCGAGAAATACCGCTTCTTTTCGTATGGAGACTGCATGTTCGTAGAGTAAGCGACACCTGAAGAAGGGAAAGATCTCTCCTCATCGTTTTGTCCTACGGAAAGCCACAACATAGGGGAGACACTCTGTATATTGCTGCCCAGCCATTTAGAGGGGGTATATATGAGTCACACAAGCAACTTAGGCCGGTTCCTGGTGCTACTGCTGACATTCTCTTGGTGCCATGCGGCCGTCGCACAGCAGCCGCAAGTGACCGATATCATTATCTCCACCGATCTTGCCACTGGACTTAACGGAGGATGGCGCGGAGGTTATAGCGATATTGATGATGGCCTGGCGGTTGCCATGGCCTATTTTTCTCATCAGTTCAAGGTCCACGGAGTAGTTGTGACCTTTGGCAACAATTACATGCAGCCGGAGTTGCAGGTTGCCAAAACACTGATCAACAACTACATGGGAGCCAGGATTCCTGTGGTTCCTGGCGCTTCGATTCCGTTCAACAATCCTCCGGCCCAGACGCTCACTTCGTCAAGCCCTTTGCTATGCAGCGGCAACGAGGGAGTGGAATTCATGCACTCGTTGCTCAAGCCGCCAGCCCCGCCGCCAGCGCCACAACCGGCGCCGATAACGGTCCTCGCCATCGGTCCTTTGACGGATGTTGCCTGCTTGCTCGTGGAGCACCCAAACGATGCCAAGCAAATCCAGCAGATTGTAGCGATCATGTGCAGGGCGCCCAACGAGGCATTCTCGATTAACGGCGTGAATGGTTTGAGCGATTTTAATATGCGACGCGACCCCGCCGCTGTGACTTGGCTATTACAGAACTCTGCTGTTCCGGTCACTTTTATGGGTTTTTCCGTAACCAGCTCAGATTTGATTACCAGTCAGGAAGTGCAGACAAAATTTGCCGGTTCCTCAGACCTGGCAAAGTTTTTCTTCACTGCAGCCAATAACTGGATCACCCAATGGAACAATACCTTCAAGGAGCAAGGGTTCCATCCCTGGGACCAGAATGCTGTGTATTACGCGATGAATCCAAAGGCATACATTTGCGCACCCGCCGATTTTCAGATCATCAGTTGTGGTCCTCCTTACAACCAATGTGCAGGACAAAGCTCCGGCTGGGCAGGTTTATGTCCTTCCTCATCGCTCCCAGCGAATGCATGCTCCGTCGTGATGTACAGTCCGCAATGGGTCGACGAACTCGGCGAGCACGCACAATTGTGGCTTACTCCGCCAGCAGGCGCTGGACGAGTCAACTTCTGCACTGCATACGCCCCAGGAGGGCAGCAACAGTTCCGCAATGCAATCTTTAACGTCTTTCCTCCTTCGTTCGGTTCGAAACGTTAGACCGCTTCCACCGCCTCCGTGAAGCGCAAACGATAGGTAAAATAGCTATGGGAGCGCTCTCGCGCATCATAAGGAATGGGAGACGATAATGGCACCCTTGCCTGAGGACAACTCTGAACTGGTAGAAGTCTTTGATACACAGCAGGAATCAGAAGCCATGGTTGTACGTGGCCTGCTCAGCTCTGCGGGCATTGAATCCATCATTATCAACCTTGACGCTCCACAGGATCTGCTGCCGGGTGTTGGTGGCGTGGTTGTGCGGGTGAATCGTGTTAATGCGGAAGAGGCGCTGCGGATCATTGAAGACTACAAGAGCAATCCTGCGCCCGACGAAGATGCAGAGATAAGCGCAGGCTAGAACGAATCTGCACGCCTGGGTTCGACACGTGTTCCATCCAGAAAAAACGTAACTGCTCCCAGCATGTCTGTGCGGTAGGTGCTCACGTGGGCCTGTTGCAGGCGTTGGAGTACTATCTGCCGGGGATGACCGAAAGAGTTGTGTAACCCGACTGAGATAAGGGCAAAGCTGGGTTGAACGGCTTGCAGCAGTTCGGGCGTGGTGGAGGTCGCGCTGCCATGATGTGCGACCTCTAGCAATTCGGCCTGAGGCGATTCGGTAGCCACGAACCTCTCCATTTTTCTTTCCAGGTCGCCGGCCAAAAGAGCGTTGGTGTGGCCGTAAGAGATCAGAAACGCCAGCGAGTCGTCGTTCTTAGGCTCTGGTTTGGGCTGCCAATCGAGTGGCGGAGAAAGTATCCGGATATGCGTCCCTGCCCAATCGAAGATCTCGCCTGCAACATGGCTTCGAACATTAACATGGTTCGCTGCGGCGGCTCGATAAAGGTGGTCCAGCGCTGCCGTTCTGGGATTGATGCCCACCCAAAGCTCCCGAGGATGAAAATTCTCGATCACCCTGAAGAGCCCGCCGATATGGTCGCCGTGCGCATGGGTGAGCACTACCACGTCAAGGCGATCGAAACCTCGCGACCACAAGTAGGGCGAGACCACATCCTCACCGTAATCAAACTCTCCGCGAGACGGGCCAATTGTTCCACCGCCGTCGATCAACATGGTCTGTCCCTCTGGTGAGACTACCAGCAGAGAATCACCTTGACCTACATCAATGGCTGTGACTTCGAGCTTACCTGTGTTGGTCCTCGGAGCAGGCCGGTAGAGCGCAGCTACGGCAGCCGAAATGAACAGAACAGCCACGCCAACGAAGGCCAAGACCCGCTGGCGGCGCACCGCTATAAAAACGAGAACAATGCCGATGACGGAGATCAACGCGATAACCAGATTAGCATCGGGGATTCGCCACTGAGAAATATTCCAACGCGAGATGGAGGTAATGCAGAAAAGTATGAAGTGCAGAGAAGCAGCAGCCAGCTTGCCGGCAAGCTGCGCCAATGGGTTCGAGATATAGCTGAAAAAGATGGCCGCAACGGCAGAATTCATCAGAAGACCCGCTAGAGGCAGCACGAGGATGTTGGCTGGCAAACCGACAATTGCGGCCCGATGAAAATACATGCGCATGGGCATTACCAGTACCGCCTGGGTAATGGAGGAGACAATCACCAACTCGCAAAGGGCCAGCGTCAACCCGACCAATCCGGTGACAAGAATTCTGGCAGGAAGTTTCCCTGTGAAGCGGGAGATTCTTCCCGCAATCAGCCGCAGATCCAGACGGAACTGGGCCAGCCGGGGCGCGAGCGTAAGGTCATAGTTGGTGGAGTCGAGATGTCGCAGGGCCTCGCGATAAGGCCCGGAAGTGCGCTCCAGGAGGGGCAGGCTAATGCCGGTAATGGCCAGCAAAGCCAGAAATACCAACTGAAATGCTGGTTCAAACCATGCGGTGGGAGAAAGCACCAGCACAACCAGAGCGGCGAACCCAGTTGCGTTCAATGCAGCACGGTCCCGGTAGATCAGGCGGGCCACAAGATATACCGACAACATCAAGACTGCCCGTTGAATGGGCACACCCATTCCCGCAATGTAGGCATAAAAAACAGATAGGGCGATAGTTACCACCGAGGCCACCCAAGGCGGGGCGCGCAACTGACGAGCCAGCCAGAAGATGGCAAAGGCCAGTAAAGCCACATTCATGCCGGAGACAACCAGCAGGTGGTAGACGCCGGTTTCCTGAAACTCTTCGCGGACATGACGCAACAGCAGCGAATCATCGCCGATAATCATGGCGGCAAACAGCACTGCGTCCTCGTGGCTCCAGAGATTTTTGTCCTGCTTCCCGTGCCGTCCCCTGTTTTGTCCGAAAATGTGCTGAAGAATGCTACGCCGGATTCGGCTGCGCCATGATCCCAGCCACGTGCCGGTTTTCCCCGGCAAGACCTCCAACCGATCTGCCCGGACAGAAGCCATGGTTGAGATGTCCAGGCCTCGGAGATAGCCTGCATAATCGAATGCTCCGGGGTTGCCGAAATTGTGCGGCAGCTTCAGCTTGGCGGTGAACCTGATCCGGTCGCCGTAGGCAAGCAGAGGAAATGCAGCCTTATTCTCCTCGCCTTCGTCCTGGTCTTCTTCGGATTGCCGGGCAAAGAGAGTGGCCCGGACTCCGACAGGTTGTGTGAACTTGATGTCGCCTGCCTGGATCACTTCAGTCTCAAGATCGAAACGTTCACGCGGATCCGATCCTGCGCGCAACGAACCATCGTTGGTGACATGGCCGATGACCTCAACCTCGTCGCCTTCAAGAAATTGCTGTGGCGGCTGGGTAACGTTGGGGAGCGGCATCCATAAGCGGCTGACTGCGCCGGTGCACACCAACGCCAGCACTACAGAGGCGTATCCCAGGCGGATGCTGTCTTTCACTGCGGCTGTGACCGCGCAAATGGCCAGCAAAAAGGCAGCAAGAGCCCACATCCCCGGCGCACGATGCACGTGCCCTGCCAGCCACACACCGCTTCCAAAAGCCACCGCTGCCAGTGCCAACGGCGCCTGCGCTTTCGATTGTTGGTGGCTGGGTTTCTTCTCGGTCATTGGCCTGTGAAAATGTTCTGATTCAGTACGGCTCTTCTTCCTGTCTCAAATGAGGAACCATTAAAGATAAAAGAAATTGAAAGGTGATTGTAGAAAATGATTGCCTTTACTAAAGTGGATAGTTCGAACTGTCGAGAAGAAGAGGATATTCAGATGAACCAAAATCTCATAGCGCGCCTTACAGCTTTCCTGGGAATGGTGCTGATACTGGCAATGCTGGCTCCAAGCCAAGGTAAGCAGAGCAAACCGGCTTCCCCGGCGAAAGATGTTCAGGGTTCAGGGTGTGTGGAGGCAGGAGTTGAGGCCGGATGTGTTGTCCTGAAAGATTTTAAGACACATAAGTTGTACAACCTGTTTTTCAGCGCCGACAAACCGGCCATCGGAACAGCAATACATTTTGTTGGGAAGACCCACGACGGTCCAACCATTTGTATGCAAGGCCAGCCGGTCGAGATAACGAAATGGAACAAGTTAAAAACAGAATGTCCAAAACCAACGGACACGCAGGCGAAAGAATTAAGGGATTAGTCTAGCGCGCCAGCCGCACCAGGCTCTCGATATGGAAGGTCTGGGGAAACAGATCAATCAGATGGACCTGTTCCACGCGATAGCCGCCGTCCAGTAGAGTCCGCAGATCGCGGGCAAGGGTCGTCGGATCGCAGGACAGATAGGCAATTCTGGGCACTCGCAAAGCCACCAGCAGCTTGGTAGCTCTGTCACCCAGGCCGGCCCGTGGCGGATCAACAACCACCAAGTCAGGACGCAGGTTGTGACATTTTGGCAGGAACTGTTCGGTGGTCGTCCGAACCACAGTCACATTCCTGGGCGCGTTGGCTTGCAGATCGCCCGCCGATGCCGGGGAAGATTCGACAGCAAAGACCTGGTCAAAACGTTTCGCCAAATAAGCGGCGAACAACCCTACTCCGGCGTATAAATCGAGGGCCATGCGGCCGGAAGAATCAGACACCACACTCTGCACCAGATCACGAACCAGATGCCGGTTAATCTGGAAGAACGATCCGGCACTCACCCGAAAGGCCTTTTCACCGACTTGGTAAGTCAAGAATGGCTCGCCGACCGTCTGCTTCAACTCGGCAACACTGGAGCTGCCGCTGTGGACCGGCTGCATGAAAAAGACGACTCCTTTGATCTCAGGAACCCGGACTTGAAGGTCCCTGGCAAAATTCTGCAGGTCGTTGGTTCCAGAAGAGAGGTAAATTTCCAGCAGCAGGCAGGAATCGGCATGATCGGCAAATATCTCAATTTCATTGATACTTTGAGGGACGCTCCCCGCTTCTCCGAGCTGCCATAAATGCTGTACGACGCGATTGATCGCCGGAGAGCTGATGGGACATTGCTTGACCGGCAGCAGATTGTGCGAAGAAAAACGATGATAGCCAAGGGCAAAATCCTGGCCACCTCGCACCTTCATGCGCGTGCGGTTACGGTAATTCCAAGGCTCGGCCGAATGGGTAACGATCTTGCCTTGCCAATCAAATTTGGCAATCCTTTTGAAGGTCTCCTGCAGGACTGCGCTCTTGATTTCCAATTGGGCAGGATAGCCGGTGTGCTGGTAGTGGCATCCCCCACAATTCCCAAAGTAAGCGCAGGCAGCCTCAATCCTGCTCTCCGAAGATCGTAGGAGCTGGTTGAGCGTGGCCCGGGCAAAACTCTTTTTGTCCTCCAGAATGGTTGCGCTGACCTCCTCGCCGGGCAACACAAAGGGCAAGAAGACGGCTTTGCCTTCGGGACTCCGGGCGAAGCCGTCGCCGCCATAGATCATTTTGTCGATGGTCAGGTTCACATGTAAAAAAGACTGAGGCGCGGAATTTTCGCCAGCTCAAACAAACGTTTATGGACAAATTGCTTCACAAGCTGATCGATCTGAGCAGCAGGCATTTTAGCGCGATAAGGGGCAATCTCCCGCTCGGCCTCGGCCCGCGCGCCCAGTAGCGTAGTTTCCGGCGAGGTCATTGTAAGGGCAGCCAGGAGTTTTTCTTCCAGAATGGTCAGGTGTCTTTCCAGCTCCTCCAAACGTAATGATGAAACCTGTTTGAGGCTGTCCGCCAAAACATCGAGGGACGAAGCGCACTCCTGAAGGGTTGAGTTCATCTGCTGTGGAGCTTGGGCCTGGAGCAGCTTGTCTGCGTTTCCGGCCAGGAACCTGCCAATTTCTTCTGCTTCCAGACCAGGAACGGTCTTTGGGTCCTGACGACTGGTTCCGACGGCTGCCTCTTTCATGTCTTCGGCTTCAGAGAGAACAGCCTGGGAACAATAAGCGAGACTATTTATCTTTTTGGTTTTTGAAGGACGGCGCTCATAAGAATCAAAGGCTGTATCGATGCCGCGCAAGACGGCTTCCAATGGGATGCCTGCCTGTTTCCAGGTCTCGATTAATGCCCAATCCAGAGTAGAAAGCAAGAGCCCGGTCCCTCGACGGCGCTGATAATGTTCCTCAATCTCAGTGAAATAATTGAAGTAATTCTCCACAGCAGGTGTCAGGAGGAAATCTTCTGTTTTTGAGCAGCCTGGTTTTGCGAGAGCTGATCTTTAGAAGGACGGTTGCGCTCCCAGATAATCCGCAATCCATCCAGAGTCAGCAGGTCATCCACAGTCTTGATGTACTTGGAGTGATCTCCTATCAACTTGGCCTGTCCACCAGTGGCCAGCACGTTGGTATCCGGCCCCATTTGTTCCAGCAGGCGCTCAAGGATTCCATCCACCAGTCCAAGGTAGCCGAAGAACAAGCCGGACTGTATGCTGGCGACAGTGTTGGTGCCGATGATCTTGGAAGGCTGGCGAATATCCACCAGGGGAAGGCGCGCCGTATGTTCAAACAGCGCGTGGGCGGAGATGCCGATACCCGGCGCAATTACGCCTCCCATGTATTCCCCTTTCTTTGACACTGCGTCAAACGTAGTGGCCGTCCCAAAATCCACGACAATACAAGGCCCGCCATATTTTTCAAAAGCCGCAACCCCATTCACGATCCGGTCCGCCCCTACTTCAGCAGGATTGTCATAGTGGACCGGCATGCCGGTCTTGATACCCGGTTCTACAAATAACGGATCAAGATGGAAGTAGCGCTCGCAAACCTCGCGCAGGGTTGAATCCATAGGGGGGACCACAGAGGAAATAATAATTCCTCTTACGTCACCTGCATCAATCTTCTCGACTGCAAACAGGTTGCGGAACAGAACACCATATTCATCGACAGTGTGGGTCTTGATGGTGGCAACGCGCCAGTGGGCGATCATGCGCGGCGCGGACTTCGGCTGTTTCACAAAACCCGCGGCTGCGATTTCATAAACACCCAGGACGGTATTGGTATTTCCTACATCAACGACCAGCAGCATCGGACCTCCGTGACAGCGGCCGCACGCTGCCGGAAATCACCATGCGCAACCCCTGCTCCGTACGAACACGAAGGAACCCGCGCGGATCCAACCCATCTGTGATCCCGCTGTAGCCTCCATCTTCATTCACGTGCACGAGTTTGCCATGAGCGTAAGAAGAGCGGGCCTCAACCCTCTTGAGAATCGGCGCAAACTGCACTGCGGGAGTTTTGACGGGATGGTTCACAGCCCTCATCAGGCCGCGATACTCGCGGTCGAGCGATTTTAGCAGAGCTGCGGTGAGTTCCACCCGTGACCATTCTCTTTCGGTCTCCAGGCGCAGTGAGGTGGCAACACGACGCAGATCTTCGGGAAATGCCTGATGATTCACATTAATCCCAATGCCAATCACGGCATGATTCACCCGGTTGCCCTCCGTGCTCACTTCCGCCAGGATGCCGCAGAACTTTTTTTCGTTGATAAGCAGATCGTTTGGCCAGCGGATATCGGTGTGTAATCCGGTCACTTCTTTTACTGCGTCCTGCACCGCAACGCCTGCAATCAGCGAAAGCCAAAGAGCGTCCGCCGGGGTAATTGGAGGACGAAGTACTACCGAGCAATAGATCCCAGCGCCCCGTTCTGAGTACCAGGCGTGATTGCCCCGGCCTCGGCCAGCGGTTTGTTCTTCCGCTAAAAAGACCTCTCCCTCGGGCGAGTGGTCAGTCTGCCGGCTCGCCGCAACTGCCTGGGCAGCCAGCAAATTTGTCGATTCAACTTCTAACCAATGCAGAATGTGGCCGGAAAAGATTGTGTTCCGCACCAGAGGATTCAGGTTTTCCGGCAACAAAAGGTCCCGTAACGACACGATGATTGTTTCCCAAAATTATGGTTCAACGATTGCGTCTCCCGCCTCGCGCGACAACAACCTGTTGCCGGTTCCGAACCAAGCCTCTGAAAAGTCAAAGATGGCTTTAAACTGTCACTGCAATTCAGAAGCTCAGTCCCTGGCGGGACTCTCCACTATATTACTATCCTTGAAGGTCTATTCTTCTTGCGAAGATTTTCCTGCGGTCCCTCCGTTTTAGCTGGTTTTATTCGCGTTTGTTCGTGTTCACCTGTCCCAGCGTGCTGTGGATTCGCGCTCAAGGTTTCTCTGCGCTCTCAGCGACTTCTGCGTCTAAGGCATCGCGCACAGCGCGAGCGAATGCATCCAGGGCGAAGGTTTTTGGACCAGGCGGCGCCCCTGCATAGAACCGTATCCGTGGAGCCGATGTCACCAGTGGATTGTCGTCAAACCGCTTGTCCTGAGTGGTGTCCGGAACCATCAACAACTCGGACTGAAGTATGGTGTGCGCGCAAAATGAGATCTCCCGTGGTGTTTCGGCCGCCTGCAGGCCGACGCGCGCTTTGAACCATTGCCGCGCCTCATCGACCAGCGTTACCAGCGCAATCGGTGTGCGGCAGATGTAGGATGCAAGCTGAGCAATCGAATCAAAAGCCTCCTCCGGAGGCGTGTCAAGAATCTTGCACTCGCGAAGAATTTGCAGTCTTTGTGCTTCGTTGGCGGGGATCGAAGCTTGCATACAATGCTCTTGGAGAGCCATGTTACGCCCCGGCCGCGCGAGTTTAAAGATGTCTAAAGTTACCCGGCAGGGACAGCGGGTCTTACATCGGCGCATTGCGGAAGAAGGCGAATATTTTCCCGGGCCGCGTGGTCTTACGAATGTCCGATGACCCTGATCTCGATCCAGAGCGCTGGCGCAGTCATGACGTAGCGCGTATTCTATCGCGTCCAGGGCACCCACGGATGAAAGTCAAAGCGCTTATCAAAGCGCTTAAAAGAACCCGGTCAAGAAATTCTTTAAGACCGCTACCAAAGCAACCGCAGCGCCTCCCACCGCAATGCGAATCGACTCGATCTTGCCGTCTCTAAATTTGATCTCGAAAAGCAGCAGAGCGCGAATCTTAGATATCCCAGACATCGCAACCCTCCCGAGACCGGCAGTAACGGTCAACGTCTGTTTGCCTGAAAAACCACAGTTTTCCCCGCTTCAAGGCAGGGATTTGTTTTCTCTCGGCCAGATAGCGAATCATGCGCGGAGTCCGCCCAATTCGTCGCGCAACCGCCGAAGCACACAGGAGCCTATCGCCTGATTCAGTAAAGCAGGCGCGTGCTCCTGCAGGAGCAAACACTTGGGTATTCATGTACGCCCTCCTGAAGATAGGGCGTGTTCAAACCGGGTTCTTTGCGATCAGGAGGCTGTGAACACGCTTTCCAGTTCACCTGCTGGAAGCAGCTCTCTAATCGCTTCAGCAAGGATTCGCGGAGGACGAGGACCGTGGTTTCTCAGCCATTCACGGGCGAGGGTGATTGATCCGGACGATCGGATGGAAAGGATGCGCAGGATTCTCAGGCAAGGATTGATGGTTGAGCGGGGCCGCCGCAGGCATCGCGGTGGCAGCAGAAATAAGGAAAACAGATTTTTAAGCGATCTATACCAAACCTCCTTGATAGTTAAACCTAATCTTGCCCCTATCATCAGCCGAAATTCTGCAACTGCCAATTGGCACACTGCTCCAGCGAGGACATCGCGGGCATGCTGTAAAAACTCACTCCCAAGGCGCACCTCTTCCGCGCAAGCGGCACATTCGAAGAAGTGCTCTTCATAAGCTTCCTGTTCGCACTCAGTCAGTTCGCCCAGTAGGTAACGCTCGGCAAGGTGGTTCTTAATTGTTAAATTGTGGTCCATAACATTTTCTCAGTTGCAAAAAATTGTGATCCATTACATTCAATAGCATACCGGAAGGGGGAGATGTCTTAAATCCGTCATTTCCCGAAAATCGATGAGATATTTGAAATTTCACCGCGGAGAGAGAGAGGACGCAAGGGGCGCAAAGGAACACCAAAACCTTACCGCTGATAGCGCTGATCGGACTGATCAACGCTGATGAACACCACGTGAAGCGGGCAGCATAAATGACTATGCGACATAGTTTTCAGTCGTCCCTGGTGGGACCCAGAGCCGGGAAATAAAGCTGCGGGATTCCATCATACTTCCACCGCAAATCCTGGTTCATCTGCGAAAATCAGGGGTGCTATTTTGTTTTTTGTTTGTGTTCGCATCTCAGAAACCGAATTTGGAGGTTGCCGTGAAACGTCGCTCTGTTTGCTTGCTACTGCTGATTGTGTCTTCATATCCGCTGTCATGCCCGGCACAAACTCCCGATTCAGCCAAATCTGATTCAGCCAATGCTAAAGCCGCGCTGGTGGAGCGGGCCGGCACTACCGCTTTTATTCAGCTTCAGGCGGACAGCTTCAAAGACCTTACTCCACAGCAGAAGCAGGTGGCTTATTGGCTGGAGCAGGCGTCCATTGCGGTTGATCCCATCATCTACAATCAGCTCTCCCGATACGGACTGCGACAGAAGCGGCTGCTGGAAGAGATTGCCGCGCATCCTCAGGGCACAAGTCCTGAGGTGATGGAGAAGGTCCTCAGCTTTGCGAAGCTCTTCTGGGCCAATCGCGGCAACCACAATGAGACCACCTCACAGAAGTTCCTGCCCACTTTCACCTTCGACGAGCTGCAGACTGCCGCTACCAACGCCTTCCAGCATGGGGCGATGCGCACGGCCTACGCCGACCTTGCGGCGATCCGCACCCGGCCGGCGCTCGCCAAAGAACTGAACGACCTGAAGCCGGCGTTCTTCGATCCTGACTTCGAGCCCATGATTACGGCCAAGAGTCCGCAGGGCGGCAAGGACATCTTGCAGTCCAGCTCCAATACTTTCTATTCCAATTTGACTCTGGCCGACCTGAAGGACTTTCAGGAAAAATATCCGCTGAACTCGCGGCTGGTGAAGCTGGCGAACGGCAAACTGGCAGAGGAGGTCTACAGGGCCGGCACTCCCGATGGCCGGATCAAGCCGGGTGTTTATGCGGTGTTTCTCAAAAGAGCCAACCAGTACCTGGAAAAAGCCGCGCGCGCCGCGGACCCGCAACAGGCCAAAGTGATCCGCGACCTGGTTCGCTATTACCAGACCGGTGATCCTAAGAACTGGATTACCTTTGGCATCGATTGGGTGCAGAACAATGCCACGGTTGATTTCGCCAACGGCTTTATCGAGATCTATCGCGATGCTCGAGGGGCCAAAGGCAGCTCCCAGAGCTTTGTGAGCGTGACCGACGAGCGAGTGAATTCCCTGATGCGCAAGCTGGCCGATAATGCCCAGTACTTTGAAGACCATGCGCCCTGGGACCCGCAATACAGAAATCGGGGAGTGAAGCCTCCGGTGGCCAAGGCCGTGGAGACGGTGATTGAAACCGGCGATTTCCATGTGATCACCGTGGGCGACAATCTGCCCAACGAAAACGAGATCCACGAGAAATACGGATCCAAGAGTTTTCTCTTTACCGGGAGCAGCCGCGCTTTGTACTACGCCGGCGGATTTTCCGCGCTGGAGGAGTTTGCCGCATCCCCGGAAGAGATCGAACTGGGCAAGAAATATGGCGAAGAGGCCTCTACCCTGATGACCGCCCTGCACGAGGTGATCGGACACGGCTCCGGCAAGCTCAATCCCAAGCTGACGCACGAGCCTGCCTATTACCTCAAAGAGTATTACTCCACCCTGGAAGAAGGCCGCGCCGACCTGATGGCCCTGTGGAATGCCTTTGATCCCAAGTTGCAGGAGATGGGATTGATCTCCAATCCGGATGTGGCCAAGGCCATGTACTACGCCGCAGCACGCGTCCCCATGCTGCAATTGCGAAGCATCTTCAAGGGCGACACCATTGAAGAAGACCACCAGCGCGACCGCCAGATGATCGCCAACTACATTATGGACAAGACTGGCGCCATCGAACGTATCGAACGCAACGGCAAGTACTACGTGGTAATCAAAGACTTTGCCAGGATGCGAGAAGGCGCAGGCATGCTGCTGAAGGAGCTGATGCGCATCAAGGCAGAAGGCGATTACGACGCCATCAAAGCACTGGTAGATAAATACGGAACCCACTTCGACCCAGCCGTCCGCGACCAGATCGTTGCCCGCTACAAGGCGCTGAACCTGCCGACGTATTGGGCCGGCGTAAATCCTGAGCTGAACGCGCATATAGGAGCCAACGGAAAAATCAGCGCCGTGGACATCTCGTATCCGAGGGATGCGGTGCGGCAATATTTGCGTTATGGAGCGATGTACGATGCAGGGCTGAAGACAGCAAATGGCAAATAGCAATTGGCAAAACCTTTACCACTGATGACACTGATTCGACTGATTGGCACTGATGGGAACAGGCTACTGGCTTCTAGCTGCTAGTGAAGAGCAGCCGGCAATTTGCAAATGGCAAACCTTTTTCACTGCAATGGACGTAAGGAAAATCTGTGTTTTTGCTTTTACGAGTTAGCTAGAAGCTAGGAGCCAGTAGCTCTAGCTGTTCTTGATAAAATGGGCCACTTGCAGGCTCATTGAAAGGAGAACCACCATGTTGAACCAGCACGATAACTTGAGAGTACTCGGTCGCACAGGCGCTCGTGTAATGACGCCGGAAGAAGTCGCCAAAGTCACAGGCGGCGATGAAGGGCACCTGCCCACCTCACACCTCAGCCGGGACGCCTCGGGCAGGCCCATCGATATAACACAAGACTAAAAAGCAGTCATCCAAACGAGTAAAAATCAGGCCGTTAAGCAGGCAATTACGAGAATTTTTGTTCCCGTTGCGATGCAGACGGCCTTTATTCGTTTGAGAATTTTGTAATTGAGTAATTTCGGACTCGCTTTTCCACATTGCTCACACCGTCCCACATGAATCCGAAACTTCGTCCGTTCCACCCGTGGTACAGGAATCTCCTCCTGATACTGCGACACCATTCCCACTGGTTGATGGCTCCTTGGCAATAGGGACAATTCTACGGGAACGGCACCTCCACTGTTTCCTCCACCGTTTTCGGAATGGGTCGTCGACATCGCTGCCCATAAGCTTTTCCAGGCTTATGGCCAAGGGATTGGGGTGGGCTTTGGGTTTCTGCCGCGAGAAGGGCGCTGCTTGCCGCCGCCCGTGCGCACTGCTTCTTCTAAGAGCTGTTTGAGCCGTTGGATTTCTGTCTCCAGTTCTTCAATCCTGGCTCTCAGAGCGGCGTTCTCTCGCTCTAATTGGGCAATCTTTTGGGTGTCAGTCTCGGGCGGCACGGGTTAGATTACCCGCTCTTCACTCGTCTGCAAGCACTTTTTAAAATGAGTATCTACACGCTAAACAATTACCTGGGCGGATTGTCCGGAGGGGTTGGAGGCGGTGGAGTTGGGGAGGGTGGTCAGGTGAGGGGCTGGTCGGCGACTGATGCACAAATTTGTGGCGATTCTTCGCGATTGTCGTTGTATATTGAGCGGTTCTAAGAACGACAACCATGATTCCGCAAGCAATCACCAAAGAACAGATACTCGCAGCCCTAAAGCAGATCGATTCAAACGCAGTTCCATGGCATCGGACCTCTACAAAATTTGACCTTGTATATGAGGGCAAAAAGTATCCACCCAAGTATGTTATTTCGCTCGCCGCGAAAATTGCCACTGGAGCGGAGCTGGCTCCAGAAAAGTTCAGCGGTGGCAGCGAGACCAACTCTTTCCTGAAGCAGCTAGAATTCGAAATACAAAGCAAAGGCCCAGAAGGACTCAAGGATGCATTTGAGTTTATTTTGTCTCGCTATCGCTCATCGTCCGCACAACCCTTTGGAAGAACCGAAGTGTGGGATGCCTTCGATCGCATTGAGGAAGGACTTCGCGAACTCCCGCCGATTGCCGACAAGTTGGAGGTATCATCGGGGAAAGGCGTGGGCAGATGGGCCAAAGTACCTTGGATAGCGGTAGCGGACCATCGCGAAACCGAAACAATAAGGAAAGGGGTTTATTGCGTCTATCTGATTAGAGAGGATTGCTCAGGCGTATATCTGACTCTGAACCAAGGTGTCGAAGCCGATCAAGTACAATTTGGTGCGCCCGAAGCTCGTCGCAGACTCATAGAACGCGCCAAGTCGATAAGGACTGTAGTTTCTGGATTGGAGAATGCGGGGTTCAAGCTTGATAACCAGATTGATCTTCGCACGGATGCGAGTCGGGGTCGCTGGTACCAAGCGGCGACAATTGCCCACAAACTATATGAGAAAGGGCAGTTTCCATCTGATTCGAGCATCGCTGCCGATATCGAACACCTAGTTGACGCATACACAAGGTACGTTGACCAGAAAACGCCGACACGGACCTGGATTTTTCAGGCCAATCCAAAGTTATATGACCTTGAAAAGGCTCTGACTAAACTCCGGGAGCAGACTTGGTTAGTGCGGCAGCACCAAGACGATATTCACGAGGGTGATGTCGTTTATCTTTGGGTTGCGGGCAAGGGCTCGGGCCTCATTGCTAGAGCAACTGTCAAATCTGAGCCGCACGACTCACTGGCTGATCCGACAGAAGAGGAATTCACACTTGATCCTGAAAAGTTCGGGGGTATGCAACGGCGGGTTCGCCTCACAGTCGACAGAGTTCTCCCGAAGCTGCTGGCCCGCGATGAACTTTCGAAACATCCTATCCTGAAGGCCCTCTCGATTATTAGCTTTCCGCAAGCAACGAACTTTTCCGTTACTCCTGACCAGGCAACAGCCTTAAATGGCCTATTCAACCGGACTCAACAGACGGGAAGCCAACAAGGAATGGACTTTGATCGCTCAGAGTCGCTGGACTCTCTAGTAGAGGATATCGAAATGAGTGGCTTCATTTTTGAGCCTTGGCAGATCGCGACGTACGTTACGGCGTTGCGAACAAAGCCGTTCATGATTTTGGCGGGAATAACGGGAACCGGTAAGTCGAAGCTTCCAGCTCTCGTACAAAAATTCACCGGAGGAGTTTGCCGGCTCATCCCGGTCCGTCCTGACTGGACTGACAGTTCCGATGTGCTTGGTTACGTGGATCTTCAAGGGAACTTCAGGGAAGGCCTCTTGCTGAGTGCTGCCCTTGCTGCATCTGAAACGCGAGACAAGCACTTCGTTTGCATTTTAGACGAGATGAATCTAGCAAAAGTTGAGCAGTATTTCGCCGAAATTCTCAGCAGAATTGAAGACCGGCGCCCTTCTGTCTATGGAGGTTACGAAAGCGAGTCGCTGTTGCCGCCCACATTGGTTACGACCGCGACAAAATGGAAAGACGTCAATCTCGCGCCAAACCTTTTCCTGGTTGGAACAGTGAACATGGATGAGAGTTCTCATGGCTTTAGCAAAAAAGTCTTAGACCGCGCATTCACGCTCGAGCTCTCCGATGTTGATTTGAAGAGGTTGGGTAATGACGAACTAGTGAAAACCAACCCCAGCGAAGCTGGGCAGTGGCCGCTACATGCGTGGTTTCCGAGAGCAATCAACCTGTCAACTCTTCCTGCGAGCCTTGCGGACAACGAAACGCTGGAGCTACAACGCGCAATCAACAGCTTGGTAGATCTGAACAAGTATTTAGTGCATGCGCAACTTCAAGTCGGCTATCGAACTCGCGATGAGATTGGTTTGTTCCTTCTCCACGCACTTGAGACACGTTCATCATTTATTACCCGAGCCGGTGAAAAAGTCGATCCCTTGGATGTGTCCATCCAGATGAAAATTTTACCTCGGCTAATTGGGGGGAGCGCCGCGTTACGGCGGCTGCTCATCCAGCTGCTCGGCTGGGCACAATCAGGGAAACCGATGACTTCGGAAGACGAAGCAACAGTCTTTTTGGACAGTTGGACAAAATCTGAGCGACCAAATTCTATTCCTGAGTGCCGGTTCCCACGCACTGCCGCTAAGCTCTGTCTGATGTTTGAACGGCTCCTAAGCGAAGGGTATACGTCGTTTTGGCTGTAGATATGCCGAAGCTTTTCAGAATTGAAACTGATCGTATCTCGTTAACGTGGAGCCTGAGCCGCGACGAGCCAATCCTTCCCGCTTACTCGACCCTCACACCACCTCCCGGGCAGCTGCGCATTGTGCCGAGGAGACGGGACATCGTTTTTTCCGCTAACAATTGGCGCTCTGGAGTGCCGGAGGGTGTAGCGGGAGACTGGCAGCAGATAGTCGGCCCTCGACTCTTCGAGGAGAAGGAATACCTCTTTCACATTCACGCAAAGCATGGCCAATTAATTAGCTTTACGCACAGAGATCCCGTTCTGATTCGGGCTGTTCAGAACGAAGACTCGAATAGCGTACACGGAAACATAAATTTTGGGTCGCAGGTTGGTCTGACATTGTTCTCGATCGCTTTGGACGGAATACCAGAAGTCGACTTTGAGGTTGAAGTGTTTCCCACCAAAATTGATTACGCTTTCGACTACGAGCAATTGACAGCGGAGATTCAAGATGTTTGTACCGGACTAGCTCTCGAGTACCTGAGATCGACCTTCAAACTGGGTTTGGGCTCTCGGGAACCTCGCTCGTCTTTGCTCGAATGGGCGATTCTCTTAAAGCACGCAATCAGTGACCTTGAACAAGCAGTGTTTTATATTTCTCAACATCCCCACCGGAACATCGAAAGAGAGCCGGGGACAATAAGAGCAGAGCGGTTGAAGCGTACGGATGCATCCGTGAGACGTGCAGTTTTGAGGGGAGCTGGAACCGGCAGGTTCCTGTGCGAAGGATTGAAATTTCCTTGTCGCGAAAAAATCAGCGAGCGTACGCCACGTTCCACGCTGGACACGCCCGAGCACAGATGGCTCGCTCACCAGCTTAAGAGTATCCGACGCCGACTTTCTCAAATTCTGTCGGAGCTTTCAGATACCTCCAAAGGAGTGAATTTACAGGGAGCGCGAAAAGAGCGCCAAACACGTGTTCACGAAGAGGTTCTACAGCTTGAACAGCGGATTGCTCACCTTTCACAAACCGAACTACTCAACAGCGCTGGTGCAATCCCACCTCCGAATTTCGCATCCATGAAGCTGTTGGGCACTCCAGGATACAGAGAGGCGTACCGAGCGATATTGTTGCTTTCTTTAGGCCTCAGATTAACCGGCGGGCCGATCCGAATGTCGCTTAAAGACCTTTCAACGTTATATGAGTATTGGTGCTACATCTCCGTTCTTGGCACTGTCAGTGCGCTAGTGGGGGCACAGTTGCCGGTGAGTTCGCTAATAAGACCTGAGCAGAACGGGTTGAGAGTGGCATTACAAAGGGGGCGTGAGACCAAGGTCCATTTTCCTTTACAAAATGGCAGGCAGATTGAGGTGATTTACAACCCGCAATTTAAGGGGAACCAGTCTTTTCTGGTCCCGCAACAACCTGACATCTTACTAACGATCAAAGACCCTTCGTGGCCGGCGCTGCACATAGTGCTTGATGCGAAATATAGAGTTGATAATTCGCCGGATACGGTCGCTCGCTACCAATCTCCAGGGCCTCCCCAGGATGCGCTCAATGTACTCCATCGCTACCGAGACGCAATCGTCGATACAGAAGCTTCATCTGACAAGCCCAAGAGGACGATTGTTGAAGCTGCTGCTTTGTTCCCTTACCGAGAACTCCAGACAGGCAGCTTTCGCGAGTCGCGGCTATGGCGCAGTTTGGAGAGGATCGGCGTAGGTGCGATTCCAATGCTGCCAAACGGCGCCAACTATTTCAGGGAATATATATCACGCATTTTGATTAAGGGAGGCTGGTCCCTTGCCGACCTACCCATTGGTCACCGGTCCCTCGAGTGTTCCATGGATTGGCGACAGGCAGCTTCGAAGCCAGTTTTAGTGGGAGTACTAAAACCTGGTTATGAGGCGGAGCATCTGGCTTGGATCAAACGGGAGAGGACCTACTATATGCCAATGCTGCAGCGTCAACGTCGTCAGTATCAGGTCAGTTCTGTACTGTTCTTCTCTCCCACGGCGTTGAGAATACCGGGTGCAATAACACACGCAGCTGACGTTGAATCCGTCGAGATTCTCAGCCGCAAAGAGATCAAGACTCCATGGCCTTTCAGCCGGGATGCTGATCAGACGCAAGTCGTCTATCACTTGGGCGCTTTGCGGCAGCTGCCCAAGGCCATTCCGTTTAAGACCGGAACTAAGTTCGGATTGCGCCGACCTCGTTGGACTTCTGAGTTAGGGGCTGCTAGGGCCACCACATTAAATGAGCTGATCCTGGAGACCGAACCCGAGTGGCGCCTTTATGAGGACCTTCAGCTTTCTGAAATAGAATTTTATGTGGATCCTGATTCACCGGTTCTAGAAGATCCGGATGATCCGCAAGGGAGAGCGTGGTTCAGGATCGGCAGTGTTTCTGTAAATTTCCGTGGTGCCGCGGGATTTCTCATTCGTAGGTTAGGAATTCCAGATAGATACGTTCGTTCTGCGGAAGCTGTAATAGAGATCTTATCTCCTAAGTGATTGCGCTCCGCCGGCGGCTGCGCGGGCCTGCGGCAGCAAGGAAAGATTTTTTTGAGCTTTTCGCGGCCCGTAAAGGGCCGCTCTTCCACCGTCGCAAACCAAGAAAAAAATGAGTATCAACGCGCTAAACAATTACCCTTGCAGTTTTACCCAACAAACAAATTGCTAATTTCGAAGATACATCAAGGCAAAGCCCTTGCCTCGCTTGTGATGCCGATGAAAAACTGCTGGTTCGTGGCTTGTAGTGGGCTAATCATCAACAAAGGTAGCGGGAATTTTGTCCAAATATTTTCTTGCTTCAGGCGTTTTAATGATTTCTTTTCTGCGATCTTGTAGCTCTTTCTCATTGGCAGGAGTGGCAGAAACATTGCGCAGATAGCAATCCGCCATCGCCCATAGATTTGATCCGTCGAGCGTGACATCTTTTTGCACAAGTCTAAGCATGGTCAAAGTCCGCGCTTCAAGATTGCTGTCTAAGCTACCAAAATTTGTCAACTCAATATCGCCCCCGGTCAAATTGGCGTGGGCAAGAGCAGCATATTTCATTTCAGCGCCATACAAATTGGCGAAGCTCAGATCAGAGCTTATCAACCGGGGGGCCATCCACATTGCATATCGGGCATCAATCCCACGCAAATCAAGACCCTCTAAACGAGGACGAATTAATAGGGTCCGGCGGAGATTTACTCCGGCAAGCTTTCCCGAAAGGGCCTTCAACGTGTGATCGACCGCCTGGGTATTGGTCCACAAATCGCGGACGCTGGTCTGGAACTCGAGTTCTGCATTGGCTTCGTCTTGAGGCATTATTTTATGGGCTTTCGTGTGCTCAAAGGCTTCGTTCAAAGATGCGTCTATTGCAAGTTCATCTGGTATCAGAAAAAATCTGGCATCATCCATGAATGTGCCTTGAGCAGCGGAGAACGACGTTTCCAGAAGCAAGCCCCTCAAGTGATCCGATTTTTGCGACAAGTAGGTAGAAGGAATTGGGTTCCCTACATCTGGCCCAATTGTTTTGATGGACAGCCCGTGGGGATTGACCGCCAAGTCAATAGCGGCATATCTCCCAATCGCTCTAGCCATGCGTTTATATAGTTGGCGGTTTCTCGCAACCAGGAAATCGAGTGACTCTGGAGTAGCCAAGGTACTCAAAGCTTGGATTGAAAGCTGAAAGACCGCGGGATCAGTCTCCTGTTCCAACTTAAATGCAATAAGCGTAGATGCTAAGTTTTTGTGCCTTGTTGAATCTTTTGAATAGGCTGTGAGGGCGGCCACAGCGGCCGCTCGCTGTTCCGGCGGAGCATCATGAGGCTGAAGCTGCTCTATGGCCTTCGAAAAAAGCTCGTCTTGGTGAACGTCCTGCGCTTGTTTCTGGTTTTGTATATATTGTACAACTGAGAAAAAGAGGGCACATCCTGCGATGATTGCAGTCAAGATAGGCCCGGCGAACGGCAGAAACCTTGGCCACCATCGCGCTAAGTCCCTACTCTCAAGGAAAGCTTTCTTGCTCTCGAGGCGAATCTTTCTAGTTTCAGCCCGGAGCCTCGCGGTTTCAGCCTGATTCTTTGATTGCTCTATTTCTTTTGTCGCTTCTTTTTGGGGCGGCTCGTCCGGGGGGTTTTTCGCACTTAAACCATCTGGGAGCTTAGGCGAAGGTTTTTGAGTAGTCGAACCCATATAGAACGTAGCGTTGATCTTAACCCAATTCCCAGCAGCAGAGCTATCGGGATCAAGACCCCTGTTCAGGCATCAACAAGTTAAATGTCTTTTGCTCGATGCAGACCTCTACGGGAAGACGTCCAAGAACTTCGCCATCACATTCGCAATGGATATTCTCCGGCCCCCCCGCGTCCAAAGGCATACAGCGGAACCAGGTGGAATAGGCCAGATCGACCTGTGGCACCTTCCAGTTCAGGCCGCTGGCCACGCTGCAAAAAAAATGGAGAAAATGGCGCACCTTATCGGTACGAAACAGCATGAGGCGATAATCGTTACGGATAAGCTCCGATCCCAGGCGCAACCGGCGGAGCACTCCGGGAAAGGTCTTGGCCCGGATGCCCATGATCAACGTTACCCGGTCGGTGCGGCGGCTTCCCTGGTCGTCCAGCCATTCGACGTTGAAGGTGGAAAACTTGCGGCGCACGGCCATGCGGAGCATCTCCAGGAAATAGGCGTACATGCCGAAAAGCTCCTTGGTTTTTGTCGCGGTGCGGTACATCAATTCAGCGTCAGAGCCTACGCCGGTGGCCACGATCAGATAACGTTTTACCGGTCCGTTCTTGCCCTGGTAGCAAATCGCGCCGGGACGCAGCGCACGCGGCTTGTAACGCAGAAGCGCCTGAGCGGCGGCTGCCGGTTTGCGAGGCAGCCGCAGGTCGGTGGCCAGCAGGTTACCGCTCCCCAGAGGAACCACTCCGAGCGCCGCGTCCGAGCCGGAGAGCACCAACCCGTTCAGCACTTCGTTCATCGTGCCATCGCCGCCGCAGGCGATCACCGTATCAAAGCCGCTGGCTACGGCTTGTTGCGTCTGGCTGGTGGCGCTGCCGGCATGAGTGGTGGCAATGGCCTCAGCATGGACACCCGCTGACTGAAGGACAGCCAATACCTGCGAGATAGCATGCAAGCGCTTCTCTTTTTTGCCGCCAGATGCCGGGTTGTAGATGAGGATGGCGTTCTTCATTAAGAGCACTCAGCGGTCAGCACTCAGCCAAAACAAGGCAAATAGTAAATGGCAATTAGCATTTGGCAAAAAAGCAAAGTAAAAATTCTTACCGCTGATTTTGCGCTGATAAACGCTGATCAGAGGCTAGTTGCTAGTGAAAGAGCAACTGGCAATTAGCATAGCAAACCTTTGAACATGGAAATAAAGGAGTGAAAACGGGGAAGAGAAGTAAAAAGAAGTAAGCAGAGGAAAACACAGAAGACTCAAGGCGCAGCTTCACTTTTTTCGCGCCCATTCGCGGATCAAAGGTTGGCCTTCGCTAATTGCCAATTGCTATTTGCCAGTTGCTCTTCTTACCAGCGTCTTTCCTCACAATATAATCTGAACATGGCCGCACATCCTACAGATATTGAGCACAAGGTAGAAAACTTGCGCGAGCAGATCCGCCGCCATGAGCACCTCTACTACGTCCTGGATGCACCGGAGATCAGCGACGCGGAATTTGACCGTCTCATGCAACAACTCAAACAGCTTGAGGCCGCCCATCCGGGGCTGATCATCCCTGACTCTCCCAGCCAGCGGGTTGGTGGCAAACCGCGCGAGGGTTTCATCAAAGTCGACCACTCCCGCCCTATGCTTTCCCTCGATAACGCCTACAACGAGCAAGAGTTGCGCGACTGGGAGCGCCGGGTCCGTGAGCTGGCCGGCAGCGACAACATTGAGTATGTATGCGAATTCAAGCTGGATGGAATGTCGATGGCGTTGTGGTATCGTGGTGGGAAACTGGGACGCGGCATTACCCGAGGCGACGGCTCCATAGGGGAAGACGTGACTTCCAACGTCCGTACGATGCGTTCCGTCCCCCTCTCCATATCGCTGGCTTCGATCAAGAAAGCCGGAGTCCCGCTGGACTTCGAGGTCCGGGGCGAAGTCATCATGCCGCTGGCTGCTTTTGAGCGCATGAACGAAGAGCGCGAACAGCAGAACCTTTCGAAATTTGCCAATCCCAGGAACGCCGCAGCTGGCACCATCCGGGTGCTGGAGCCGAATATCGTCGCCCAGCGACGGCTCGATTTCTACGCCTACTTCCTGCTGGTCGACGGGAAATACTACCCGGAGAAACATTCCGAAGCCTTGAAAGCCCTGCACAGCGCCGGGTTCAAGGTGAATTCCAACCATACCGTTGCTCACAGCCTGGATGAATTGCTGGCGTTCATCGCGAAGGGCGAACAGATGCGGGAGAAGCTGCCATACGAAATTGACGGCGTCGTCATCAAAGTAAACTCCATGCGCCTGCAGGAGCGGTTGGGATTTACTGGAAAAGCGCCGCGCTGGGCGGTTGCTTATAAATACGCGGCCCGCAGCGGAGTCACCCAGGTAGAGGACATCCTGGTGCAGGTAGGACGCACGGGCAAGCTTACCCCAGTAGCGGCCCTCAAGCCGGTCCCCATAGGCGGTACTACCGTTGCCCGCGCTACGCTGCACAACCAGGATGAGATCGAGCGCCTAGGCGTAAAGATTGGCGATTGGGTCATGGTGGAGCGCGGTGGTGATGTGATTCCGAAAGTCGTGAAGGTGATTGACGACAAGGAGCACCCTCGCGGGCACAAGACGTTCAACATGCCGGAGCGCTGTCCGGTGTGCGGTGGCCACGTAGTGCGGGCTGAAGGCGAGGCCGACCATCGCTGCATCAATGCCAACTGCCCGGCCAAGCTGCGAGAGAGCATTTTACATTTTGCCTCACGCTCGGTCATGAACATCGAAGGCATGGGCGAGTCGCTGGTCAATCAGCTTTGTGACCGTGGACTGGTAAAAGACGTGGCCGACATCTACCACCTCACCAAAGAGAAGCTGCTGACCCTGGAGCGCATCGGCGACAAGTCCGCCGAAAACGTGCTGAGCGAAATTGAGCAGTCGCGCAAGCTGCCCCTGGAGCGAGTGATCTTTGGCTTGGGGATTCGTTTTGTGGGCGAACGCACAGCGGAGTTCCTGGCCGAGCATTTTGGTTCTGTGGATGCACTCATGAGCGCCAGCGTTGAGGAGTTGCAGCAGGTGAATGAAGTTGGGCCGCGCATAGCAGAGAGCATTCATGAGTTCTTTGCTGAACCCGGCAACCGCAAGCTAGTGGAACGCCTTCGGCCCTATCTGAATTTTACCGGCAAAAAGAAAGAGCGCGGGACAGCCCTGGCGGGCAAGACGTTTGTCCTGACTGGAACGTTGTCTAACTATTCTCGCGATGCGGCCAAGCGGATGATCGAAGATGCCGGGGGAAAGGTCATCGGCTCAGTCAGCAAGAAGACGGACTATGTTGTGGCGGGCGCTGATCCGGGGTCGAAGCTGGATAAGGCAAAGGACCTGGGAGTGGCAGTCATCGATGAGCGAGAAATGGAAGAGCTTGTAAAAGCTCGCTGATGAAAGAGCTACTGGCTGCCAGCAAACGGAAAACCCTTGAGCCGCGAATCCACGGCACGCCGGGACAGGTCCACGCGAATAAACGCGAAATTGGAGCAAAGCAACCTTACTGCTGATCGGAGTCCGCTGTCTTCATAAATATAAATTCTCTTCTCGCCCAAATATCCTTGTCGGAATATAATAAGTGTTCTACAATACTATAGAAATTAGATACGTTGAGGGAGCGGAAAATTTAATGCGGCCAGAGCGTCTTCTCATCCGTTTTGAGCCCAGTCAAAACAGCACTTCAGCGGCAAGAATTTTGGATAGGGATGCACATATTTCACCAACGTGAGCTTACGAGCCGATCAAAGTTGTGTCTTAGTAACCACGTTTATAAACAGGCTGGATAGAACTGTCGAATTGTAAATTTTTTATAAATTCGGCCTTCAAGGCGCTAGGGCCGTTCAATAGGCGCCGATTATTTGAATATACTAATCTTCGCTCAGAGTTGAAGAAACAATGGGTTCCCATTTTGGGAAACGAACTCTTTATCGGGAAATAAACCCTTTGGTTGCAGCGATTTTCTTTATTTTGTTATTGACTATGCGCCATACGGGCCTTAGTATTCGGCCCGTATTCAGGCCGAGCCCAGCGAGTGTCTTTAAGGACAGAGCCGGAGGTCTTTCACCAAAGACCAGTCTAAACAGACACAATCGACTCAAGTAAATTTGGGTCCGCAATGGAAAAGGGCGATGAAAAATTGAAATTGTTCTCTGATCGTTACGAAACAATGACGCCTCCCCGCCATCGCACGAAGCTGTTTCAACACAAGTTGTTCAGTTCAAGATACTCTAGGAGTGTATCGGATGAGGCGACATCTCTTTTTTGTTTCACTTTTGTTTCTGTTTTGCTCTGCGCCACTGCAATTTGCAATGGGCCAGATCGCTCTTGTGCAGGATGGTAGCGGCGTGACTTGTACGACCAGCACTTCCTCAAGAGACGAACCGGATCGGACCATAATAACGCAAACGATTAGATGTGATGACGGCACAACAAGGGTTTGCACGATTACCATAACCAGCACCAACACTTCCCGTACTTGCTCTCCCTCAGGTGCGGTCGGCAACATTCCTGGAGGTTGCAAGATCCAAAATGTCTAAATCGACGGAAAATCAACATCCTGTACCCTATGCGCGAAACAAAATTGTCGCTGTATTTACCTTGCTGGCAGTTCTATTTGCCACTTGCGTTGCACATGCCCAGGAGCACCGTGCAGACATTCCCGCGATCCGCTGCGACAGTTTCACGCTTACTGAGTCCCACGTTCGAGTGTCACTTCAGCAGGTGCGGAGCGATGCCGATCGTGTGGTCGGCATTCAAGTCGACCCTAACCTCCAGCAGAGTGGCTCCATTGAAGTCGGAGATTTTGTCACTTCTCCGGCCAATCACGGTTTCCGGGATTTGCAGAGTTTTACGGCAATTGGGAGGGAGAGACTGGCGATTGCGAACAACTCCATCACGGTTTCTAGTTTGGACGATTGCCGGGGAAGCTTGTACGTTCTGCTGACAGTTCCCGCAGGCACCAAGGTCGTGATCTCCGTGAATGGGAAGACCGAGTTCGCAGGAATACCGGTGAAGGGCGCCATTCTTCATCGTGGCAAGGTTGTTGCCGGTGAGTTTCTCGGTCGCCATCAACTCTTTAGCAGGCTGCTTGTTCCCGGGCTCGATGATCCCCAGTTGGAAATCATAAAGACCAGCAAGGGCTTCAGTACAAGCCAAGAAGGTCTTAAGAAGCACCTGATCAACTTCAATGAGCCCGCCAACCATCCGGAACGGATTTGGGGGGAGATGGAATCCGTGACCCTGGCAATCAAGATCGACGCGAAGGGGAACGTAGTAACACCAAGACGCCTGACAGGCCAAGAACCTTTTGTGTCGGAAGCGCTTAACGCGTTAGGCCAGGCGCGATTCAGGCCATTCGCTGTGAACGGTTTGCCGGTGGATACGGAAGCTGATGTGACAGTTCTGTTCTTCAAAGACGGACGAGTTTCGTCGACCCTCAAGTGACAATAGATTTCCGCAGATTAAGAGTCCCCGAGCAGAGTGTGTGTCCTCTGTTCGGGACTTAGTCGCATCTCCGATTTTTCTTCATTTATTTTTCGTCTTCAAATCCTAGCTGATTTTGGCGCGTATCCGCTGGTACGTGGTTGCGATGTCTTCAGGAATGACCCGGGTCTCTCCGATCACGCTCATGAAGTTTGCATCTGCGATCCAGCGAGGCAAGATGTGCATGTGGATGTGTTCGGCGACGCCCGCGCCGGCGGCCTTGCCCAGATTCATTCCCAGATTAATTCCGTCAGGGTGGTAAAGGTCCTGAAGAATGCCTTCGAGCTTTTGTGTCAGCACCATTAGTTCTTCAGCCGCCGAAGCAGAGAGTTTCCCTAGCTGCTCGATGTGCTCATAGGGAACGACCATGACATGCCCAGCCGTATAAGGAAAGGCGTTCAGAATTACAAAGCAATGTTTGGCGCGATGGACGATCAGCGCTTTTTCGTCATCTTTCTCCTGCAATTTATGGCAAAAAAGGCATCCTGGAACTCTGTCCGCGGAGGTGACATAGGCATATCGCCAGGGTGTGAAGAGGTGGTCCATGTACCTGCAAGATACCAGATCAAGCCCATAAGGACAGCCAGAGAAGGTGGCCTAATTAGGTGAGAATTTGGGGGTCAAAGTCGTTTGACAGTGCTCTGGACGGTTGCTATAGTCGAAAGAGTCTCACGGTGCTTTAACAGGCTTGCCATGAGATCCGGCCGCTGGTTTTTCCAGCCTCCTGTCTACAGCGGGGGCCAATCACACCAGTTAAACTCGGAATCCCGAGTTTGCCTTCAGCACGGTCCTCACTGTTTGTTGCCAGGGCTAGGTGTTTGAGGGGCATTTTGAGCAGCCATGTTGGACGATTACACAGCCCGCACTCTTGAAACAACGTCGTTCGCTGACGATGAATCCATCCAAATTCACGAAGATTTAATTATGCCCGGCAAGAATTCTGAAATCCAATCCAAAGAGCAGACCGACGCTGGTCTGGCCCACAAAGAAGATAATCACATGGAAGATTTTGCAGCCGCACTTGAGTCGTACACCCTTGAAACCGAACCGGCGCCTAGTGAAGACAATGTCTTCAAAGGCACTGTAGTCAAGATCACTGCCACCCACGTTGTCGTGGACATTGGCTTCAAATCCGAAGGCTTGGTACCCATTGCCGAGGTTACGGACGCTGAGGGGAACATCAAGTTCCAATCCGGCGATGAAATTGAAGTCATGGTCCAGCGGGGCCAAAATGAGGAGGGCTCAGTTCTGCTCTCCCATGAGCGCGCCCAGCGTGTCCGTGTGTGGGAGGACATTGACAAGGCCTACCACTCCAAGGAGCCGATCAAAGGCCGCATTGTGGAGCGGGTTAAAGGCGGTGTCTCGGTCGATATCGGGGTCAAGGCGTTTATGCCAGGCTCGCAGGTGGACGTTCATCCGGTCCGCAATCTCGATACGTTGAAGGGCCAGGAAGTCGAAGTCCGGGTCATCAAGCTGAATAAGAAGCGGGGCAATATCGTTGTCTCGCGCAAAGCCATTCTGGAAGAGGAGATCACCTCCAAGCGCGAAAAGACCCTGGAGCACTTGGCCGAAGGCGCAATACTGACGGGCACAGTGAAGAACCTGACCGATTACGGCGCATTTGTGGACTTGGGAGGCATTGACGGCCTGCTGCACATCACGGACATGTCCTGGGGCCGCCTGACGCATCCGCGCGACTTGGTACACGTTGGCGACCAGATTCAGGTGAAGGTCCTGAAATTCGATCCAGACAAGCTGCGAGTCTCGCTAGGCTTCAAGCAACTCACCCCCGATCCGTGGCTGGATGCCGCTGAACGCTACCCCATTGGCGCGCGTGTTAAAGGACGGATCCTGAGCGTGACCGACTACGGCGCTTTTGTCGAACTGGAACAGGGCATTGAAGGTTTGGTGCATGTAAGCGAAATGTCCTGGTCCAAGCGGATGAAGCATCCCTCCAAGCTGGTGAACATTAGTGATGAGATCGAGTGCGTGGTGCTGAATGTCAATCCAAATGAGCGCCGCATCTCGCTGGGCCTGAAGCAGCTAGAGTCGAATCCCTGGGAACGCTTGCACGAAAAGTATCCCCTGAACTCGACCGTGGAAGGCCGGGTCAGGAACCTTACTGACTTTGGCGCTTTCATTGAGATTGAAGATGGAATTGACGGCCTCGTCCACGTGAGCAATCTGAGCTGGACCAAACGGATCAAACATCCCTCCGAGGTCTTAAAGAAGGGAGAAAAGGTCAAAGCCATTGTGCTGGGAATCGAGCCAGAGCAACGGCGTCTCTCTCTGGGAGTCAAGCAGCTTCAGCCGGATGCCTGGGAGACCTTTTTCAGCACGCACCGCGTGGGCGACGTGATTCATGGCAAGGTGCTCCGTCTGGCACAGTTTGGCGCATTCATTGAAATCGCAGATGGCGTCGAAGGGCTGTGCCACAACTCTGAGGCAACTGATTCCGAGGGCAATCCAGCGAAGCTGGATGCCGGCCAGGAACATGATTTCAAAGTCATTAAGATGAACGCCGAGGAGAAGAAGGTCGGTTTGAGCCTGCGTGCCGTAGGCGCAGAAGCCAGCCGGGCAGATGTTGAAGCTTATAAGCACCCAGCTTCCAGCGCAACCACTACGCTGGGTGACATTATCAACTGGAAGCGGGCTGGGAACGACCAAGACTGAGTGAGATTGGGTAATTTCGAAAAAACCGTCCCAAAGTGGGACGGTTTTTTATTTTCCAGCGAATGATCAGGAAAAATCACTTCAGTGCAAGTTGACAAATTGGAATATTGAATGACTCGGCAAATGGTATGGGGGAGTTCTTAAAGCTTCCCGGCGCACAAATTTCCCAATCACAAAATTACCAATTTACCCAATTCTTACTTGTCTTACTTGATCTTCAGATTGATGATGGCTTGTTTGCGGCTGTCGAACGCGCTTAACGTTTTGGTATCGCTGCGGGCACCCTCATGCTCTGCATGAACTTCGTAGTCGACATTCGGCGACAACGCCGGAAAACGGTAAACACCATCCGGCTCAGTGATGTAGGTTTTCACCACCAGGGTCTTGGTATTCTTCAGATACACTACGGCGTTTGGTATCGGTTGGTCCTGGCTGCCGTGCACGCGTCCGGTCAAGGTGCGAGGCGCATCCTTAGCTGGCCGGTTCATTCCTGTGGCCAAAGCTCCCGCTACAACTGGCAGGACGAGAGAAAAGCATAATACGAGTGCGACAAACATAAAATGCCTTCTCACGTTTACCTCCAGTTTTGTTTTAAGAGTTGCTACTCTGTTAGATGCAAGCTGATGTCCTGCCGCTCTTCATTTTCAATGTGGACCTTGGTTTCCGCCTTAAGTCTTTTCTTTTTATGTGCTTTGGCCTCCCCATTTTCAATGGGGACAATCTCGGCGTAGCCGCTCACGACATAGTCACCTGGTCCAGGAACCACGCGCTGGGCAAATTCACCCCGGTGATCGGAAAAAAGTTCCCAGTGGGGGTTCTTCTTGCCGAGCGGATGTATTTCAACTTTAACGCCATAAAGAGGGCGGTCATCGGGTCCGTAAGCGGTGCCAAAGATGAGTCCGTAATGCTTTATCAGATTTTGATCGTTACCGGCAAATGAGGTATTGGCAGAAAAAAGAAATACCAGGACCGCCAGGACCGCGCTTCTGAAAGGAGGGCGACGGCTAGTATTCACTTTCTTCTTCTTCCTCATCCGTCACGTCTTCGTCCTCATCCTCGTCGGCATCGTCGACTGGATTTAATTCCAAAGGAGCGGTTGTGACAACCTCAAAATCGCTACCACATTCCGGACAGGAGACGATTTCGCCTTCCTCCAGCTCATCTTCATCCAAATCGAGATCGGTTTCACATTCAGGGCAAAGCGGCATTTTGTTCTTTCCTCCAAGCATCCGCCCTTGAAAGTGGCAGATACCCCGTCACTATATTTAGAATCTCTGGGTTGAAACCGTCAAGTTCTTAAGTGAGGCCCAATCTTGAACCCTAGCCAGCTTATCAGAGCAGCCTTGATCAGCTCAGTTGCGTTTCAGATGTTACTGCCCAACGCGGCGGTTGCCCAAAAAAAACCCCGCAAATCCAACCCAAGTTCCGCCAGTTCGTCCGCGGAAGGGAAAAAAGCTCCAGGCATAAAGCTGCAGCGCGATCCGGCAATTGCACAAGCAATGCACCTGGTCTCTCCTCAGCGCATTCAGCAGACCATTGAGAAGCTGGTGAGTTTCGGAACGCGCGCCACGCTTTCAGTAAACAATCCTGACGCGGCGACGTCAAGCCAGGGCATTGTCGCCGCCCGCAATTGGATCAAGTCTGAATTTGAACGCTACTCGGCGGATTGCGGTGGATGTCTGGAGGTAAAGACGGACACTTTTGTGGAGCAACCAAAAGCCAGAATACCCAAGGCGACTGAACTGCAAAATGTCTATGCGATCCTGCATGGCACAGACCCGGAGCAGGCCAAGCGCATTTACCTGGTTACAGGCCATTACGACTCCCGCAATAGCGATACTTTAAATACCACCGACCCGGCTCCAGGGGCCAATGACGACGGCAGTGGAACGGCGGTTTCGCTCGAATGCGCGCGGGTGCTCAGCAAACATAAGTTTCCGGCGACAATTATTTTTCTTACAGTGTCCGGCGAAGAACAAGGGTTGAACGGCAGCACCCACTTTGCCAAGATGGCCAAGGCCGAGGGGTGGCAACTGGAGGGCGTGCTGAACAATGACATTGTCGGCGGCAACCGTACACCGGGAGATACGCAACAGAATGATAACTGGGTGCGAGTTTTTTCGGAGGGCATACCCGCCGCCGCAACAGAGGCTGACGTGCGCCGTATTCGCTCTCTAGGAGGGGAGAACGACTCAACCTCTCGGGAACTGGCACGCTACATCCATGAAATAGGGCAAACCTATGATTTTGGCCAGTTTACTCCTAAACTGATCTTTCGCCGGGACCGTTACCTGCGGGGCGGCGACCATACCGCCTTCAACGAGCAGGGGTTCGCCGCAGTACGTTTTACCGAGTATCGCGAGGACTATAATCACCAACATCAGAACGTTCGGACGGAAAATGGCATCGAATATGGTGATCTGCCAAAGTTCGTTGATTTTCAGTATGTGGCGAATGTAGCCCGACTAAATGCCGCAACCCTGGCCTCTTTGGCATCAAGTCCCGCACCTCCTGCACAAGTTCGGCTGTTGACCAAGCAGTTGGAAAATGACTCGAAGCTGGAATGGAAACCCTCAGCCGGCGCAAGCGCCTATGAGGTACTTTGGCGCAAGACCACCGACGGAGATTTTCCTGAGGAAAACGTGACCCGAACTACGGAACCAAAAGTGGACATGGAACAGTCGAAGGACAACGTGATTTATGCCGTGAGATCGGTTGATGCCAAGGGACATCGCAGTCTGCTGGTGGTTCCGGAACCGGAACGCTCACGCCCTGCTCCTGAGTGAGCGCTAAAAAGAGAAATAATATGCACAGAACCATGTCTCTTTCGTTCCCGCCCTTCACGCGGGCCATTAAGACGCTGCTGGCGATCAATATAGGCATGTACATGCTGATGATCCTGCTGGCAAAGACCGGCGCAGTAGATGCCGGAGGGTGGATTGTTTTACATCTTGGGCTTATACCTCAGCAGGTCGTCCATGGATGGGTATGGCAGCTTTTAACGTATTCCACCATCCACGGGAATTTCTTTCACCTGTTCTTCAATATGCTGATGCTGTGGATGTTTGGCGCGAATCTGGAAATCCAGTGGGGCCATCGGCGGTTCATGGAGTTTTTCTTCTTCGGCGTCTTTGGAGCAGGGCTCACATCTGTACTGCTGGCATATACACTCGGACACTTTGTCAGCCTGGATCCAACCACGGTTACGGTTGGAGCTTCCGGCGGTGTATTTGCAATCTACATGGCCTGCGCCATGTTGTTTGGAGAGCAGCAGGTCTTCATCTTTCCGCTTCCGCTGTCCATGAAGATGAAATACCTGGTTTTCATTTTCGGCTTCATTGCTCTGATTGGGGCACTTGATGATCGTGCCGGTGGAGGAACAGCAAATATAGCTCACCTGGGGGGGCTGCTGTTCGGCTATCTGTATGTAAAATTTGTCCCTCGGCGGGGATTTACGTATGTTTTGTCTGAAGGTTATTTCGGTATCAGGAACTCCTATCATCGCTGGAAGCGCCGCCGTGCGGGACGTAAATTTCAGGTCTATATGCGCAAGCACAATAAAGACCCCAAAGAATACTTTGACGAGTACGGCAATTTCCGTCCGCCCGAGGATTTCGACAAGAAAGATGGCGGACCGGGGGGATGGGTGAATTGAGTAAATGGCAATTAGCAAATAGTAATTAGTAAAAGGCGGGTCCTCTCAACTGGTGTGAACGACAACGAGAACAAAATCCTCGCTTCAGTCTGCATAACGGACGAAAATGGTTCTTCCACCTTCTTCATCATCATCCTGAATTCATCATTCATCCTGACGGCATGAACTCCCATCCCAATGTACCTCAGGGCAGCACATACCGCAGATCGACGTAAGCTACTCCAACATGCGCGTTCCTGGGGGTCCCCGGAGCTACAAACCACGGACTTCGGATCGAATGGGAAAATTGGGTAATAAGCTGCAATGCTCCGTATTGTGGGTTTCTCCAGAACGTATAGATGAAGTCAAAGGTCCCTTGTTGGAGCGCACGGTTAGCGCTGTTGGATGACTGGGGTGCGCCAAACCCTATGAACGGCTTTGGATTTGCACCTGATGTTGTGTCGAGGTAGAAGTTGCGCTGGAAATAGGCACCACCGAAGTACCCGGCAATCAAAGTATTGTTGGTGATCTGGTACTCAAATCCGCCGGTGCCCGATTCCGCGCGGACCAGCGACAAGGTTCCATCCGGACGCACAACCGCATCTGGGCCCAGTCCTCCAATGTAGCGACCGCCTCCGTCACTATAGAAACTGGTAGCCGTGAGGCGGAAATTCTTGATCACTTCAAGGATGAGGTTTAGTGAAACGCCGCCACCCGTTGCGATACTGCTTTGTCCGCTCGCCGGGTTGGCCAACACTTTCACTGAGGTCAAAAGGCCTGCCGCTTCAGCGTGGAAATGCTTACCACTGAAGTCAGTGTCGTAGGCAATCTTGGGAATGATGTCCGGGTGGAGATTGGGCGTGCCTGTGTTGTTATTGGCATCGAACTGCGCGCCCAGCGCCGCATTAAAAGCGGATGGGAAGGTAACCTCGTTGGCTCCCAAAAATTGCTCGGGATTTTCCAGAGCAATTCCGAAAGCCCAGTTTTCATTGGGATGGTATGCCACGCGAAACTGGGCCGCGCGAGTTTGAGTAAGTCCTGACTGGTAGCTGCTATCCAAATTCATCGTGGTGAAGACATCGGAAGGATATGGCGACAATCCTATGCGGTTAGGAGCAAGCCAACCCCAGGATTGTCCAGCCAGGAACTCCCATTTGCCGCGCTTCAAGTCCAGCCAGTACAGGCGCAGGCGATTGGTCTGGCTATTGCTCGTAACAAAAACGTTGGCTGGCTGGTTCCCTCCAAAATCCATTTCCATGTAGCCAGTCATATTGTTATGGCCAAACTGCTCTGTGACTTTCAGGATAAGGCGCGAGTTCTGCGCTGTGAGGCGCAGCTCCGAGAGCCTGCCCTGCACTGTATTGCTGAAAGGAATCGTGCCGGAAGAAGTTTGAAATCCGCTGCCCACATTGGTCGAACGAAAAACACTGGTAAAGTCGACAAAGCCACTTGGTGTGAACTCCGCTCCACCGATGCGGAAAGAAAGTGGCGAACTCTTCGCATTTTCCGGCTGATCTTGAAGATCGGAATGCCGGGCCGATGAAGTGACAGGGATGGGAGTGTCCAGGCTAGTGTTTATTGTGCGCGGTGCTGTTTCACTACTTCTCTCCGATATCTCCGGACGGGTGGCGTTCAGTTGCTGATGGAGCTTTTCCAGCTCCTGTTGTTGTTGTGACAGTTGCTTTTGCTGTCCGGCAATCGCTTCGCGCAGATCTCTCAATTCATCCGCTGGGTTCCTGGCATTGTCCGATTGAGCGCTTGCTGGAAATGAAAGCGCGGTAAATAGAAGAATGGCGCCAATACTTGTGATAGGCCGTTGTGCAGTCATTATCAGAATCCTGGTTGATTTCAGTCGGACATCTTATGCCCTGGCCTCAACCACTCCTGGCAACTCCATTTGGTCCGGGACTTCCACAGGATCAGGCAGGATACCTGGCTTTTGAAAATTTTCACAGATACCGAGAAATTCCTGCACAAAAGGAGTTGCAGGACGCTCAAAAACCTCTGTCGGCGCGCCCACCTGCTCGATGCGTCCATGGTTCATGACCACGATCTGATCGGCTATCTCCAGCGCTTCGTCCTGGTCGTGTGTAACAAACACTGTGGTAATTCCCATCTCGTTGTGAAATAACCGTAACCAGCGCCTCAGCTCTTTGCGTACCTTGGCGTCCAAAGCGCCGAATGGCTCATCCAGCAGCAAGACCCTGGGTTCAATCGCCAGGGCGCGTGCCAATGCTACACGTTGTCTCTGGCCTCCGGAAAGCTCCTGGGGCATTCGATTCTCAAGCCCTTCGAGGCGGACGATGTTCAACAAGCGCAATGCCCGGTCGCGAATCTCTTTTTTCGAAAGCCCCTGTTTGCGCCTTCGTACCTTCAATCCGAAGGCGATGTTCTCCAGCACCGTCATGTGGCGGAACAGTGCATAATGCTGGAAGACAAACCCTACATGGCGGTCGCGTGGGCTGGTGCGTGTCATGTCTTCCGAGTCGAAGTGCAAGGAGCCGGCATTCTGGGTTTCCAGGCCGGCAATAATTCGCAGTAACGTTGTCTTGCCCGATCCGGAGGGTCCAAGGATGGCGGCCAACTGACCGGGCTGTATGTTGAGGGTGACATCGTTGAGCGCCGGAAAACTCCCGAAACGCTTATGGATGCTGGTCAACTTGATCGAGGCCGCATTTCTCATTCTAGGCTCCTGAAGGTGTTGTCAATCCTGGTATTTCGCGCGGTATGGCTTTCCACCAGGATCTTGATGCCCAATGTTGCAAATGCAAACAAGGCCAGCAACGACGCCACGCTGAACGCCGCTGCGCTGGAATATTCGTTATAGAGCTCTTCTACATGCAGAGGAATGGTGTTGGTTTGTCCGCGTATGTGGCCGGAGACAACCGAGACAGCCCCAAACTCTCCCATGGCCCGCGCGTTGCAAAGGATCAGCGCATAAACAAGCGCCCAGCGAATATTGGGGAAAGTGACATGGCGAAAGATCTGCCAACCGCTGGCGCCCAAGGTGATGGCAGCTTGTTCTTCGTCGCAGCCCTGCGCTTGCATCAAAGGAATAAGCTCTCGGGCCACGAACGGAGAGGTCACAAATGTTGTAGCCAACAGGATCGCTGGCCAGGCAAAGACAATCTTGATGTCGTGCGCGTATAACCAGGGGCCGAACCAGCCTTGTGCGCCAAACAACAGCACAAAGATCAAACCTGATACCACCGGCGAGACTGAAAACGGGAGATCAATGAGCGTAATCAGCAGGCCCTTTCCGCGAAAGTGAAATTTGGTGATCGACCAGGCAGCCGCCAGTCCGAAAATCAGGTTCAGTGAGACTGAAGCAAAAGAAATAAAAAGGGTGAGCTTGATGGCGTCGAGCGCGGCCGGATCGACAATTGCACTCCAATAAGCGGCGACTCCTTTTGCCATGGCCGCCACAAATACCAGTACCAGCGGAAGAAACACCAGCACGAACAGATACACCAGGGCAATGCAGATCAGGCCGGCACGCACCCACAGCGGGTCACGCTGCACCACCCGGCCAAAGCGCGCGGTGAGCGCCTTGTTGGATAGTTCAGTTGTTGCAACGGCATTCATGGCAACCTAGTGCGCAAGCGCACGCCTCCTCCAGTGCTGGGAGAGATTGATGCTCAGTAGAATGGAAAACGAAAACAGCAGCATAATGGCCGCAATGGCAGTTGCACCTGCGTAGTCGTATTGTTCTAACTTGGTAATGATGAGCAGTGGGGCAATCTCCGTGCGCATGGGCAGGTTGCCGGAAATGAAAACTACCGACCCGTACTCTCCTACGGCCCTGGCCATCGAGAGTGCGAATCCCGTAAGGATGGCGGGTGTTAGCTCCGGCAACAGCACGCGCAGAAAGCTTTGACCACGGTGCGCGCCCAACAATGCGGCTGCTTCCTCTACTTCCGGATCAAACTCCTGCAAGACCGGCTGGATCGACCGCACCACCAGCGGCAGGCCCACAAAACTCAGGACCACGGTGATCCCCAAAGGCGTGTAGGCGACCTTGATGCCGAGGGGACTTAGCCATGCACCGATCCATCCCTTGCTGGAATAGAGGGCGGTGAGCGCAATCCCGGCTACGGCCGTGGGAAGCGCAAACGGGATGTCTACTAGGGCATCGACAATACGCTTCCCCGGAAATCGGTAGCGGACCAGGACCCAGGCCACGACCAGTCCAAAAAAAACATTGATGGTGGCGGCCATCAAAGACGCACCAAAGCTGAGCCGCAATGAGGCCATGACTCGATGAGAGATGGCCGTTTCGCAAAACTTCGTCCAACCAATCGTCGATGCTTTGATCCCCAGGCCCAGAAGCGGAACGATCACGATAAGCAACAGATAAAACAGGGTAAAGCCCATCGTGGTCTTGAATCCCGGCAACACGTGTTTTGATTTCCGCTTAAACATTGTTTATTCCGCTTTCACGTCTCTTCGCGACCTCTGTGTTCCTGTGTATTACTATCCCGAAAGTCTTCTTTTGCTGCGAAGACTCCCTGTCGTCCCTACGGGACTTCGCCCTTTTTTTAACTCCTACCCAGCACTGACGTGCTGGGCTATTTTCTGCGGTCCCTGCCGGGACTGACTTGTCGCTGCTTTGACATGCTCGCAAAGCGCCATAGCAGCGTGTTTATTCCTGTAACTCTTACGTCACCCAGCTATCCGCGTGCATCCGCGTAAATCCGCGGTAAGATTTTGGTTGCGGCTTGCTGCATAATGTGTCCTTAGTGGCTTAGATTTTTCTTGTCTTTTATTTCGCTGGCGCATAAATCTGGTCAAAAATCCCGTTGTCGGCAAAATGCTGGGCCTGAATCTGTCGCCAAGTTCCAAAGATCGATTGCAGCAAGTAAAGTTTCAAAGGTTTGAATTGTCCGGCATACTTTGCCAACGCCTTCTGTGAGACTGGCCGGTAGAAATTCTTCCCAACAATGTCTTGTCCAGCTTCGGAATAAAGAAACTCGAGATAGCTCTTGGCCATGTCGGTTGTGTGGTGCTTCCGTGCAACCTTCTCGACCACTGCAACCGGGGGTTCCGCCAGGATGCTCTCCGGAGGTGTGACAATCTCGAACTTTCCGGGTCCAAATTCCTGCAACGCCAGATAAGCTTCGTTCTCCCAGGCAATCAGGACATCGCCAATCTCGCGCTCCACAAAAGTTGTGGTGGAGCCTCGGGCGCCGGAATCAAGCACCGGAACATTCTTGTACAAGGCCGCCACGAACTCCCGCGCTTTGGCTTCGTTCTTGTTATTTCTGTGATAGGCATCTCCCCATGCGGCCAGATAAGCCCAGCGGCCGCCACCGGAGATCTTTGGATTGGGAGTAACCACCGCCACGCCCGGCTTAACCAGATCGGGCCAGTCGTGAATTCCTTTCGGGTTGCCCTTACGCACCAGGAAGACGATGGTTGATGCATAGGGCGAACTGTTGTGAGGGAACCTGGATTGCCAATCTTGCGGTAGAAAACCTTTGTCGGCCAGCACGTCGATGTCATAGCCAAGACCCAGGGTCACAACGTCAGCTTCCAGGCCATCGATCACCGCGCGCGCCTGCTTGCTCGATCCGCCGTGCGACTGGTCAATCCTGATTTCTTGTCCGGTTTTCTTTTTCCACTCTGCTGAAAATGCCGTGTTGATGTCTCGATACAGCTCCCTTGTTGGATCGTAAGAGACATTGAGCAGCTTTGTCTGCGCCCAGGCGACGCTCGTGGCGAAGAGCGCCAGCAGAACCAACTCTGCAAGAACCACTTTCAGCAACTTCATCAGCATCCTCAATTTGAGATTTGCCCGCAAAATGAAAAACCCGCCAACCTGGTGCGTCAGGTGGCGGGTGAACTTAGATTCTTCGTTTGAACTGTTCGAAGTCTTATGTCACAAACTCATGCCCCAGAGACGCACACGTCCACGTGTTGGTACAACACACACAACACGCATTCAGGAGCATTGAGTTCATAACCAAAACGAAGCATAAGGGAAAGGTGGCGCACCTGTCAATTCGTGAACGCAGTGGTTCACTTGCCAGAAAATTGAAATGCTTCTTGTTGACGAGTGCCGTATGATTGCTTCTGATTCGATCGGAGATGTTCTTATGAATAGGCTGCTACTGGCAACATTGTTGAGTTTGAGTTTCACAGCGCATTGCAGCACCATCATCGAGAGCGAACAGCCCAAACCACTGAAACCCACGGGGACTCTTGGGACCTGTAGCTATAAGCCCAGAGATACAGAGCAGGCATATTTCCATAAGCTCGTTCCAACAGAACAAGTAACAGGCTCTTTTCTCCAAGAGTATTCAATTCACGGCAAGAAAGACAAATATGTTAGCTGGTTTGCAATCGTCCGAGAGGTCAATAAGGACCAGACTGTCCCGAATCGGTATCACCTGCTCCTGGAACAAAAATATTTTGATGGAATGACGGATTGCCACATTATGTTGGTTTCAGTGAGTGGATCCGGAGACTTCATGGCCTCTGTGGACGCCGATGGAACACAATCGATCCCTTTGTTCTCTCTGATCAGGGTTTATGGCAAGGTGACGGAAGAGGCTGGAGGCCTGCCGCAAGTCTCCGCCGATTACATCAGGGTCTGGCCGTGGTTTGCATTTACACTCACCGACTTGGGTGGAACAGACCACAGCAATCCCAAGTGGCGCAAACTATGCAAGCTGTGTAAATCAGGCCGCGTCTACAAACCTTATCCCACTGAAGAATACTACTTGAGCGTCCTCGGTGATCCGAAGGACTCTGCATTGTCTAATAACGGCAAGCAATAGCACAGATTTCTATGATTCGTGTGACCGCTGCGCTGGCACAATTTGTTGCCTGGCTTAACTGGTCAGCTTCTGGCCTTTTTACAAATTTCGCTTTACTATCGCCCTAGTGTCGTCCGCAGATCAAAAACCGCTTGATAAAGATCGCCTGGTTTCGGCAGTTCAGGGAGACGATGACGCGTCATTCGAACTGAAACTGCGCCCTGCGTTTCTGCGCGAGTTCATTGGGCAGAAAAAGGTCAAAGACAACCTGGCCGTAGCCATTGAGGCTGCCAGATCCAGAGGTGAGGCCCTGGACCACGTACTGCTTTACGGCCCGCCTGGTTTGGGCAAGACTACACTGGCCACCATTATCGCCAACGAAATGGGTGTGGCTTATCAACAGACTGCCGGACCCGCCATTCAGATTAAAGGCGACCTGACGGCCGTGCTGACGAATCTGACCGACAGGCAGGTACTCTTTCTGGATGAGGTACATCGCCTGCAAGCGGCGCTGGAGGAAATCCTTTATTCGGCGCTGGAAGATTACAAGCTGGATATCATCATCGGCCAGGGCCCATCGGCCCGCACCCACACCATCGATGTGAGGCCATTCACATTTGTGGCTGCGACCACCCGCGCCGGTTTGCTTTCTGCGCCTCTGCGCTCCCGCTTCGGCATCTTGCTGCGGCTGGAATTCTATACCGATGAAGAACTGAAATTCATTATTGAGCGTTCAGCCGAGATCCTGGGTGTAGAGATTGACGACGCTGGCGCCGAAGAGCTTTCCCACCGCGCCCGGGGCACTCCCCGCATTGCCAACCGTCTATTAAGGCGAGTGCGAGATTTTGCCCAGGTGCGCAGTAATGGCCGCATCGATAAACCCACCGCTCAGGCCGCCTTGGAGATGCTGGAGGTCGATAAGCATGGCTTCGATGAAATTGACCGGCGTCTCTTATTGACCATTATTCAGAAATACAGCGGCGGTCCTGTAGGATTAAACACGCTCGCTGCCGCCCTGGCGGAAGAATCGGACGCGCTGGAGGAGATTTACGAGCCATTCTTGATCCAGATCGGCTTTCTCGACCGAACCCCCCGTGGCCGGGTGGCAACCAGGCTGGCCTACGAACATTTTGGTATCCGCTATGGCCGCCAGCCCGATCTGTTCTAAAACAACACAAAAGTAACGGAATGCTTTGGGCACGTGCAGATTTATCATTCATTAAGTTTTCATAATTTTCTGCACCAACCTTTTAGAATTCATAGAGTCTAAGGTTTAAAGTTTTTCGTGTGTTACGCCATGCCCAAAAAGACAGGAGAAGGACAAACAGAAGTGATGGCGTTACGATACATGCTGTTGGTTGTTATGCTGTCGCCACTGTTGGCGACCGGACAGCCCGGCAAATCTCCGACGCCGGCAGTTCCGCCTGCTGAGATCAGCGCCCCTGAAATTCCCAAGTTATCAATTGCGCCTAAGCTGGCTGACTTTGAAGGGATGGAACCCACCACTGATCTCGCGCGCTCCATGCTCAAGATTGACAAGTTTATCCAACGTGATCCGCACGATGGCGCTCCTGTCTCTCAGCGTACCGAAGCCTATTTGGGATACACCGATAAGGACTTCTACGCGGTCTTCCTGGCTTTTGATTCGGAGCCGCAAAGGCTTCGCGCTCGCATGTTGCGGCGAGAGCTGATTGACGATGACGATCAGGTAGGCTTGTCTCTCGATACCTTCCATGACCGCCGCCACGCCTACTATTTTTATTCCAATCCCTACGGCATCCAGCAGGACGGCCTATGGACCGAGAACCAGGGTCCGGACAACTCCTTCGATACGGTTTGGTATACGCAAGCCAAGATTACCCCGCGCGGATATATGGTGATGTTCGAAATCCCCTTTAAGTCCATGCGCTTTCCCCAAGCCCCATCTTTGAGTTGGGGCGTCTTTCTTATTCGAGTCATCCCGCGCAACAGTGAACACTCGTTTTATCCCACCAATACCAGCAAGCTACAGGGATGGCTCTCGCAGGAAGGAACGATCAACGGATTCCGGGAGATTTCGCCGGGGAGAAACATGCAGTTTATTCCCTATGCCGCTGCGGGCGCGTTCCGGGCGCTGGACGAACGCGATCCGGCAGGAAATCGTTTTACCGGCAAGCATCTAACCGCCAAGGCGGGACTCGATTCCAAAGTAGTCATCAAAGACAGCCTGGTTCTGGATACCACCATCAACCCTGATTTTGGGCAGATCGAGTCCGACGATCCCCAGGTCACTGTCAACCAGCGGTTTGAGGTCTTCTTTCCGGAAAAACGCCCGTTTTTTCAGGAAAACTCCAACTATTTTCAGACTCCTTTGAATCTGGTTTTTACCCGCCGCATCGTCGATCCGCTTTATGGAGCGCGACTCACTGGCAAGATGGGCCCTTGGGCAATCGGCACGTTTCTTGCCAACGATCGGGCGCCCGGGAAAAGCGTTATCCAAACTGATCCTCTGTTCGGGAACAACGCCTATTTCGGCGTGATGCGCATTAATCGGGAGATTGGCAAAAACAACAGCATAGGGTTCATCTATACCGACCATGAGCTGCACACCAATCCGAACAGCTTCTGCACAGCCACACCTTGCCAGGTGGGTTTTAACCGTGTCGGAGGCTTCGATACTCAAATCAAGATCAATCAGAACTGGCAGATGAACGCCCAGGCCGTAACCAGCGAGACCAAGCTGAACGACGGCACGCATCAGGCGGGTCCCGCCTATCAAGTCTACTTGGAACGCACTTCACGCAAGATAGAATTCAACTCTCTATATCAGGATATTTCTCCGGGATTTAATGCCGATACGGGTTTTGTTCCACGCAACGACATTCGCCAGTTCAGCAATTTCTTCGCGTATACCTTTCACCCAGAAGGCAAGCACTTGGTCTCCCATGGCCCCCGGTTCTTTGAACAGACCATTTGGGACCATAACGGCACGCGCCTGAATTATTTTTTTAATGGCAATTACCAGGTACAGTTGCCGGGGCAGACTTTTATCGGCATGTTTGCCAACACGGAGCACGAGCGTTTGCGTCCATCTGATTTCTCAGCCCTGCCGCAAAACCGCGACTATCCCCACCATGTCTATGGCCCATTTTTTAACAGCCAGATTTTGAAATGGATCACCCTCAACGGGGAGATTGACTTGGGCACGGCCACCAATTTTGTCCCGCGCAGCGGACCTCCCGCGTTGGCTAATTTTACTGCTGCTAGTGTGCGATCGACGGTCCGTCCCCTGAACGGCCTGACCATTGAAAACAGTTATTTGCTCACCCGCTTGCTGGACCAACAGACCAACCTGAATATCTTCAACAATTACATACTGCGTTCCAAATGGAACTATCAGTTCACCAAAGAGTTCTCACTGCGCCTCATTGGACAGTACACTACCACCATCTCCAATCCCGGCCTCACCACTCTCCAAAACACTAAAAACTTCAACGGCGATGTGTTGTTCACCTACCTGCTCACGCCCGGAACCGCAGTCTATGTGGGCTACAACAGCAATCTGCAAAATCTCGATCCCACGCTGGCCCGGACTCCTGACGGCCTGCTGCGTACCCGCAACTCATTCATAAACGATGGCCGGCAATTCTTCATCAAGCTCTCATATCTGTTTCGGTATTAAGAGAGAATCGATGGCCTTTGTTTTGGCTAATTGCCATTTGCCAATGGCTATTTGCCTCTCTAACTGAATGTCGAGTGCTCTGTCTTGCCAGCAACTAACCAAGTGCTATCATGGCCTACGGCTTATGCCCATTGCCGCGCGCTCATTCGCCAAAATCAATATTGGTCTCAGGATCGGCCCTCGCCGGAGCGATGGTTTCCACGAACTGCGTACCATCTACCAGACACTCGGGATTCACGACGTTATTAAGGTCGATGTCGGACGAGGCATGGGCATTGAGATCTATTGCAAGGACCAGCGCGTGCCTTGTGACGAAACTAATACTTGCTGGCGGGTGGCCGATCGTGTTCTGCACGCCTTGAAAATTCGCGGCAAAGTCCGTATCACGATCGAAAAAAATCTGTCGGTCCAAGGTGGCCTGGGCGCTGCTTCCTCTAATGCGGTTGTAACCATGCTGGCGCTTGAGAAAGCCCTGAAGCGTCCTCTATCTGCCGACGACCGCCTGCGCATTGCCTCGGAGGTAGGCTCGGACTTGCCCCTGTTTCTGGTGGGCGGATCTGTGCTCGGTATTGGGAGAGGCGAGCAGGTGTATCCTTTGGAAGACTTGCCGCGACTCCACTGCGTGGTCGCAACTCCGAGGATCGGAGTCTCGACGCCGGCTGCCTTTGACGCCTGGGACAAGAAGTTCGCAGACGTCTCCAAATTGACGGGTCCCATACCCTCCGATACAATAAACAAGTTCAGTCATTCGGTGTACGAATGGCTGCACGGCAGCAGTTTTTCCCCATCCGGTGTCCCAGATAAAAGCTGGGACCGGGCCGAGGCACTGCTTCTCGACCTTGTCCGTGCCGGGATTGAAAACGACTTCGAAAGTGTCGTCTTTTCTATGTATCCCGCAGTTCGCGAGGTCAAACGTGTGTTGGAACGAACAGGTGCGCGTTACTCATCGCTTTCTGGTTCGGGCTCAACGGTTTACGGCCTGTTTGATACTCAGGGTGCGGCCGAAAAAGCAGCGGTGGTGTTGAACGAAAAGGACATCCCGGCGCAAGCGACTGTTACTTTGCCCCGCGTTCAATACTGGGAACAGATGTTTCAGAAGCACAGTGTCCAGAAGTAGACTTTTGAGAACCCAATTGGGCCGTCGACTAATGGTAGGTCAAGTGCCTTTGGAGCACTTTGTCTAGGTTCGAATCCTAGCGGCCCAGCCAGTTTTGACATGCAGTCAATGGAAAGTTACACGACCGAGAATCCGGGGTAAAGCAAACCAGCTTCGAACGGGTGAGGACAATGGCGACAATAGCAACGGCTACTGATAAGAGCGAAAGCAAAAATCAGAAGGCAATGCCCAAAAGCGAACAGCGATCGCAACGGGGACGCCATGATGACAAGTTCAAGATCTTCTGCGGCACCGCCAATGAGGCGCTGACCGAGGAGATCTGTGTCTTTCTCGGAATCGAGCGGGGCAAATCTACGGTCACACGCTTTTCTGATGGCGAGGTCTACATTCAGGTCTTGGAGAACGTCCGCGGTGCCGATGTTTTTGTGGTGCAACCCACTTGTTTTCCAGTGGATGAACACCTGATGGAACTGTTGCTGCTGGTCGATGCGCTCAAACGTGCCTCTGCCCGTCGCATTACCACCGTTATCCCGTACTACGGATATGCCCGTCAGGACCGCAAAGACAAGCCGCGGGTTCCGGTGTCGTCCAAGCTGATCGCAGACCTGCTGACCACTGCGGGGGCGCATCGAGCGCTGGTTGTTGATCTGCACGCGCCGCAGATTCAGGGCTTTTTCAACATACCGGTGGACCATCTGTTCGCCTCGCCGGTGCTGGTAGACCATTTCAAGAAGATGATGTTGCCGAGCCTTACTGTGGTTTCACCGGACGCCGGAGGCGTGGAGCGTGCCCGGTTTTTTGCCAAAAAGATTGATGCAGCTCTGGCAATCGTCGATAAACGCCGCACCGACATGAATGTGGCCGAGATCATGCACGTGATCGGTGATGTGAAAGGCCGCACCTGTCTGATTATTGACGACATTATCGATACCGCCGGGACCCTGGTAAAAACCGCCGAGGCCCTGATAAGTGCCGGCGCCTCCAAGGTGTACGCCTGCGCCTCTCATCCGGTTTTGTCGGGCACGGCTATTGAGCGTATTGCGCAGTCGAAGCTGGAAGAAGTGGTGGTTACCAATACCATCCCTTTGACCGAGAAAGCCAAAGCCGAACCTAAGATTAAAGTTTTGTCGATTGCCGGCTTGTTAGGCCGGGCAATCCAATCCATACACGAAGAAACTTCAGTCAGCTCGTTGTTTGCTTAGCTGCTGAGGAGCGGGAAGAAGGAATAGAAAATGAGTTCACAGGAAGTAGTTCAAGCCCAAGAGCGGGACAAAAACTCGCGCGGGAAGAATGAAGCTCGCCGGCTGCGCGCCAGTGGCCGCGTTCCAGCGGTGGTCTATGGCGCTAAAAAGGATTCTGTGGCGGTCAGCGTCGATCCCAAGCAGATATCGAAGATTTTGCGGTCGGAATCCGGCCATAACACCATCTTCGATCTCGAATTGGGCACGGAAAAAACCAAGGCCATGATCGTTGACTGGCACTATGAGCCTGTCAAAGGCAAGCTGCTGCACCTTGACCTGAAGCGCATTGCCATGGACGAAAAAATTCGTGTCAAGGTCCCCATCCACCTCACCGGTGAAGCCGTCGGTGTAAAGCAGCAAGGTGGAATTCTTGACCAGGTACTGCGTGAAGTGGAGCTTGAGTGTCTGCCGGCTGACATACCTGCCAGCCTTAATGCGGACATCTCCGCATTGGTCTTTGGACAGGTTTTGCGTGTGAGCGACCTGCCCCATAGCGGAAGCGTGAAATTTATCACGGATGCGAACCAGACTGTGGCCCACGTGACCTCCGTGAAAGAAGAAGTTGCTCCTACGCCTGAGGCTGTGGCCACGGATGCTGCCGCCGCTCCTGCTGAGCCCGAGGTCATTAAGAAGGGCAAACAGGAAACTGCGGAAGAGACCCCTGAGCCGGCGAAGAAGTAGCTGGCGTGAAACTGATCGTCGGGCTTGGCAATCCTGGAATCGAATATCAGTTCACGCCCCACAATATAGGCTTTCTGGCCATCGACCGGATTGCCGAACAGTGTGGCGTGATGGTCGACAACCGGCATTGCAAGGCCCTTACTGCCCGCACCAGGATTGGCAACGAAGAGATACTGCTGGCTAAGCCTGAGACTTACATGAACCTGAGCGGCATGTCGGTTCTGGAGTTGGCGAGGAAGTATGAAATTGGTCCGCAGAAGGGCCTACTCGTCGTTTACGACGAACTTGACCTTCCGCTGGGAAGCATACGTATCCGGGAGCGCGGCTCTTCCGCCGGGCACAACGGGATGCAGTCGATTATCAACGCCCTGGGTACTCAGGAGGTTGCGCGCATCCGGCTGGGAATTGCGCCTGATCATCCGGTAAAGGATGGCTCGCGCTATGTGCTCGCGCAGTTTAAGAAGTCGCAGCTAGTCAGGCTTGATGAAATGTTGGATCTGGCTGCGCAGGCCATGAACGTGATTTTGAATGAGGGCATCGCCACGGCCATGAATCAGTTCAACCGCAAGATCAAGCCGGAAGAAGCGGAAGAACCAAAGAATTAAGGATGGAGAAAAGAATGCAACGTCATTACGAAGTAATGTTCATCGTGCGTCCGGACCTTACGGAAGAGGATTTGGAGAAGCTGACTGCCACGCTCCAGACCCATGCCACAAATGCCGGGGCCACGATTCAGAACATGGAAAAAATGGGCAAGCGGCGTCTGGCCTACGATGTAAAGAAATTCCAGGATGGCCTGTACGTGCTGCTTACCTTGATTGCTGATGGCAAAGCTATCCACGAGTTGGAGCGCCGTCTGCGAGTCACCGAGCCGGTGATTAAGTTCATCACCGTTCGCATGGACGAAGAGCATCAACGGCTGGAAAAAATCCGCAAGATCCGCGCAGCGCATGCACGCCGGCCTCCGGCTGAGGCGCCTGCAACAGCCGAAACGGAAAGTCCAGCGGTCAACGCCTGAGTCGGTAGTACCTGAATTCAAGGCAAGCGCCTAAATTCAGGGTGGAAGGTGCTGCTCATAGGTAGAACCGCGACCGGCACGATGAACCTGATCTCGCCTGGGGCGCAAACCCTGGGTAGGTCAAGAGAGAAACGTGAAGCCCTGCGGGGGCGACACTTCTCCTCATTAGGAAGAAGAAAGTTCAACAAGGAGAAATATGGCTGAAGAAGCAAATCAAGAAGTTTCAACGCCGTCAAGCCGTCCGCATCCCCGTGGAGGCGACCGTGGTCCAGGCGGCGGGCAAGGCCGGGATTCCGGTGGTGGTGGACGCAAGTTCTTCCGCCGGAAAAAGGTCTGCAAATTCTGTGTCGAAAAAATCGACGACATCAATTACAAAGACGTCCGCATGTTGCAGCAGTTTGTGGCCGAGCGCGGCAAGATTGTGCCTCGCCGCCTGACTGGCGTATGCACGCCCCATCAGCGCCGTCTCACTGCGGCCATCAAGCGGGCCCGCAATATTGCCTTGCTGCCGTTTGCGGCACGATAAAACGATTTGATTGGAGATCTGAATGGAAGTCATTCTCAAAGAAGATGTTCCTAAATTGGGGCACCGTGGCGAGGTAGTTAAAGTAGCTGAGGGCTATGGCCGTAACTATCTGCTGCCACGAAAGCTGGCCATCGAGGCCACCCAGGCCAACAAGGTTGTGATTGAGCAGATGAAGCAGTCGGCGGTGCGCCGCTCGGCCGTAGAGAAATCAGATGCCGAAGCCCTCGCCCGTCAGCTTGACGCTGTCAGCCTTACCTTTCATCGCAAAGCCGGCGAGAAGGACCACTTGTTTGGCTCGGTTACCTCTGTCGATGTTGCGGACGCGTTGGAGCATAAAGGCTTCAACATCGATCGCCGCAAGATTCAGCTTCCCGATCCCATCAAGAATCTGGGTGACTTCGATGTTCCCATCAGGCTGCACCGCGATGTCATCAGCAAGGTCAAGGTGACCGTAAAGAAGGAAGGCGAAGAGAAATCAGATCATCAGGAAATCGGGTGATTTGAGATAGATGATCCGGGGCCGAGCTAAGGTAGAAATCAATTGATCTAGATGAAGGGGAGCGGGCTTTGTCCGACTCCCCCGTCCGGAAAATCTTTCCAATTCTTTCCGATCACCGGATCACCCGATGATCCGATCTCCCGATTTTCCTCCCCCTTGTTTCTTTCCCGGCAAACCCGTTAATCTCTGATTACTAAAACCCGCCTGTCCCGTCCAAATGGTTGTAGGAAAAGGATTACATGGAGGGGGCAGGATAGATGCCGGCCGGATCAGCAGTGCTGCGAGGAGCGGTCGGCGTTAGCGGGCAAAAGACGAACTCCCATCTAGCGGGAGCAATGGTGAGTCAAGCCCTAGGACGCATCAATGATAGCGAACTCATTCGCGCCTCTCAGCGTGGCGACCGGGTTGCGTTTGAGACGCTGGTACGCCAGTACGATCAGGCTGTGCTTCGCCTTGCACTCCATTTAACCGGCTCCGAAGCCGACGCGCAGGACATCTACCAGGAAGCATTCCTCAAAGCCTATCGCCACATCGGCAACTTTCGTTTTGAATGCTCGTTTTATACCTGGATTTACCGTATAGTTACCAATCTCTGTCTGGACCACCTGCGCCGACGGCAGACCCGCAAAGAAGATGCTCCGGTGGCCCTGGATTCCAGTGGCCAGGAAGTTGATCTGTTGGACCGCGTCTCCGATGATCGCGCCTTGGCTAACCCTGAGCGCGACCTGATGGCCCGCGAATTGGGAGCCAAGATCGCCCTTGCTTTGGGACGACTCACTCCCAGGGAGCGCATGGTATTTGAGTTGAAGCACTACCAGGGATTGCGTCTGCGTACCATCGGGGAAATGCTGAACACAACCGAAGAGACCGCCAAGAATACTCTTTTCCGGGCCACACAGAAATTACGCAATGCGCTGGCCTCCATGAGATAAATTGCGAGAGAGACTTTTTATGAATTGCAATTGGATCAAAGAAAACGTTGTTCTGTACATTTACGAAGAGCTTCCCGACGATGCCAAGTATGAATTTGAGCACCACATGCATCATTGTCTGGTGTGTCGCCGGCAGGTTGAGTCCGCTCTTGCGTTCAAGAACGACATGTCGGTCCATCCGGTGCGGGAGATATCTCCGAACTTGCTGGCCGCCAGCCGCATGAAACTTCAGGAGGCCCTGGAAGAGACAGAACAATCCCGAGGCTGGAACCGCTTCATTTTCGATTTTGCCGGTTGGATGCAGCAGATCAAGCTGGCTCCGGCCCTCACCGTGGCTCTGTTGATGATCGGCTTTGCCGGAGGCGCGCTTACTGCTTACCGTCTGAAAGGAACTACACCGGTCAGAGAACCGAATCCGGCGCCCGCGTCAGAAGCCAGCATTGCTGGAATCGAATCTGTTGTCCCGGATACCAATGGCAATCACGTTGTGATTAAGTACAACACGCTGTCCCCGCAAATCGTGGAAGGCGCAACTGACGATCCGCATATTAAACAACTCTTGTTTCTGGCGGCCCGCAATACCCACAATACCGGAGTGCGGCTTGACTCCGTTGGCATATTGACCGGCAAATCAGCCGACAACTTGGTGCGTGAGGCCCTGGTGACTTCTTTGCGTGATGACAAAAATGCCGGTGTGCGTCTAAAAGCATTAGAAGGCCTGAAAGGTTATGTGAGGGATGATGTCCATGTGCGCGACGCGATCGTGGAAGCCCTGATGCACGATACCAATGGCGGAGTACGTTCGCTGGCTATTGGTCTTCTGAATCCCGTCCGGGCAGACACCAGCGTCCATGAAGCTTTGCGCGTTTTGGCTCAACAAGACAAGGACAACTACATACGCTCCGAGGCGAAACGCGTTCTGGCCAACACCCCCAACCTGGATTAAATTCGACCAATGCCGAAGCATCTACAACTCGTGATCTTGCTGCTGACAACTACCCTCTGGGCAATGGCCGAGGAGCCTGCCTCCCGAATTTACCGCTCGGGCGGAGAATGGATTGAAGAGGTCACCGGCACGCTCGCTGCGGGCAAGAATGTAAAGGTCAAGACCCAGGTGGGGCCGATTCACATTCAGGGCGGCCAGCAGAATACCGTTACCTTCACCATTCACAAACATGTGCGTGCCGGATCAGAAGAGGCCGCCCGTCGCGAACTGGGCCGGCTGCGAGTTGTCGCCTATACCACCAGCGATGGCGCTATCATCCGCAGCGAAGGTGAAGGCGTGAGCCGTGTTTTTATGGATTTTGATATTCATGTGCCCAGCCAGACGGCCTTTGTGAAGCTGGAGACCAATGGCGGCGCGGTCAGTGCCAACGGTATTTCCGGCAAGGTAGAGGCCAATACCGGGGGCGGCGCCATCCATCTGGATCAGATCGGGGGATCGATCTCTGCTGCAAGTGGTGGAGGGGACATTGGCATCGGCAAAGTAGGCGGCGATGTGCGGGTCGAAACCGGAGGCGGAACCATTCAGATCGAATCAGCCGGCGGGCAAATTGTTGCCTCGTCCCGTGGCGGCACGCTGCTGATTGGGACCGGTTCAACGATGAAGCTCCAGACCGGCGGCGGCTCGATCAAGGTCAGCAAGTGTACTGGCGCCATCAACGCCTCATCGGGCGGTGGCGCCATCGAACTGAATGACGTAGGGGCTGCTCAGGTAGCAACCGGCGGCGGATCAATCCGTGTGACATCGGTACACGGCGGACTTCGGGCGGAAACCGGCGGAGGCGCAATTGTGGCGGAGTTGGCAGCCGGCAAGGGCGCGTTCACCGACTCCCGGCTGGAAACTCCAGCAGGTGACATCGTCGTTTACATTCCCGACAATCTGGGAGTCAACATTCGGGCCGCTGTGGAAGTCCCTCAAGATTCGGGTATCAGCAGCGACTTTCCTGAACTGAGAATTACGCGCAGTAATGAAAAATGGGGACCACGCGAGGCCTTTGCGGAAGGCAGCCTGAATGGTGGTGGGCCGGTGCTGCACGTCCATACAACCAACGGGCATATCGAGTTCAAACGGAAAAAACAATAGCTTTGTTTTTAACCCCGGAAGGGCAGAATGATTGGGCCGGCTCATGGCGCAACAGCCTGGGGCGAACTAAAAATGAGGAGCACGGAGATGAAACATAAACTAACAAACGCGTTGCTGTTGATAGGCCTGCTGGTTCCTATCGCATTCGCGCTGGAAAATCCAATCCAGCAATGGAACAACTCTCCTGAGGGATTCTTCTTCTCCGCTGGTGGTTCTTATCTGGGAGTTGATATCCGGGACGTCACGGCCGAGCGCATGAGCGCCCTCAAGCTCAAAGAGGAGCGCGGTGTTGAGGTCATTGCCGTTGACCAGGATGCGCCTGCCGGAAAAGCTGGATTAAAGGAACATGATGTCATCCTTGAATACAATGGAACACGGGTGGAAAGCGAGGAGCAACTCCGCCGCCTGATCCGTGAAACGCCTCCCGGAAGGACTGCTGCCCTGGGCATCAGCCGCGATGGCAACCCCACCACCATCAACGTCCAGCTTGGCGACCGGGGTAAACTCATGGCCGACAGCTTGCAGAAGGCTAAGCGCGACCATGTCCTGATTGTGCCTCCGCGCATGTCAGATTTCCCTGAAATTGATATGCCGAATTTTGATATTCGCACCTTCAGCGTTTCGCCTTCGCTGGGCATGCAGGTTGAAGGCCTGACTCAGCAACTGGGTGAATTTTTTGGAGTCAAGGGTGGAGAAGGTCTCCTGGTCCGTTCGGTGGAAAAGGGCAGCGCCGCGGAGAAGGCCGGGCTCAAGGCCGGCGATGTGGTGGTCCGCATCGACAACGAAAAAATTACTGACCGTTCCGACCTGCGCCGCATCCTGCGCTCCCATCAGTCTGGCGGGAAGGTCACCATGGGCATCATCCGCGACAAGCATGAGCAGAATGTCGTAATCGATGTCCCGCAACGCAAAGCACTGGATTCCTCCGGCCTCAAGCTGCAACTGCCTGATATGGATGTTTTGCGGGAACAGTTCCGCCGATCTGCAGCTTGATCAATCTGTTCTGGAGGTCGAAAAGCTGAAGCCCGAGATCGAGAAAGCCATACATGAGTATCGATCGGAGATGGATAATCTTCGCAAGCTATACGATCCGCAAAAATTGCAACAGCAGATGAGAGAGCAGCGGGAAGAAATCGAAAAATTGAAGCCTGAACTCGATAAGGCCATGCGCGAGTATCAATTGGAGATGGACCAGTTTCGCAAGATGTACGAGCCCAAGAAGTTGGAAGAACAGAAGAAGCTAGAAGAACAAAGAGAAGAATTGTTAAAACTGTTCAACCGCCAGCTTGTATAACCAGAGCAGTTTCCTTCATGCCTCCCACTCGGAGCGCGGATTCAAACCCGCGCTCCTTTTTTATTCCCACAGGCTGTTGCAACAGAAGGGCAAACAAAACCATTTACCGCTGATTTGCGTTGATGAACGCTGATCTTTTCCCTGATCTCTACCTCTATTCGTGTCATTTGCATTGCGAACAATTAGATTCGTGTCAGGCCGCGAAGGATTTTGTGAAGATTTTCGTTACCTTCCAGCGTGTCCTTCGTCTTTACCTTCGTGCTCCTCTTGGTTATGGTTTTGGTTTCCTCTGCTGCCGGAGCCTGCCCTCGAGCGTAGCGAAGGGTTCCTCCGTGTTTCAAAGGTTTTGATTTATCAGCGTTCATCCGCGCAAATCAGCGGTAAGAAGTTGGTTTTTCTTTTGGTTGCGGCTCTGCCGCGCTGCGTAGATTCGCGGCAAAAAGGGTTTTAATCAGCGTTTATCAGTTCAATCAGAGTCATCAGTGGTAAGATTCGTTTCCTTGCGGGCTTGGTGGTGAGATCTTCCGATTCTTCCTACTCTGTCCACCGTCGAAATATCAACGACCCATTTGTCCCGCCAAACCCGAAAGAGTTGGACAAGGCAATATTGATAGACGCTGGTCGGGCCACGTTGGGAACGTAGTCCAGGTCACACTCGGCATCCGGGTTTTCGAGGTTGACGGTCGGTGGAAGGATCTGGTCACGCAACGCCAAGACAGTAATGCCTGCCTCCAGGCCTCCGGCTCCGCCCAGCAGGTGTCCGGTCATTGACTTTGTGGAGCTGACCGCGACTTTAGTGTCGTCGCCAAACGTTCGCTTGATCGCCTTGGTTTCCAGGACATCCCCCAGAGGGGTTGAGGTGCCGTGGGCGTTGATGTAATCGATGTCCTCAGTGGTTAGCTTGGCATCACGAATAGCATTCATCATCACCCGATATCCCCCCTCGCCTCCTTCGGCAGGCTGGGTGATATGGTAGGCATCGGCACTCATACCGTAACCAATGATCTCGGAAAGAATAGTAGCGCCCCTGCGTCTGGCATACTCCAGATCTTCCAGGACAAGGATGCCTGCGCCCTCTCCGATTACAAAACCATCACGCCCTGAATCCCACGGACGGCTGGCCCGCTCCGGTTCGTCATTGCGAGTGGAAAGCGCCCGCATGGCGGCAAACCCGCCCACCCCCATGGGAGTAATCGCCGCCTCGCTGCCGCCGGCAATCATTACCTCGGCATCGCAGCGCTGGATGATCTTGTAGGCGTCGCCAATAGCGTGCGCGCTGGTGGTACAGGCGGTGCAGGTGGCTTCGTTTGGGCCTTTCGCTCCATAGCGGATGCTTACGTGTCCGGCAGCCAGGTTCACGATGGCTGCGGGAATAAAAAATGGTGAGATCTTGCGCGGCCCACCGGTCAGCAGGGCCTGATGCTCTCTCTCGATAACATCAAAGCCACCGACCCCGGAGCCGATATGGACGCCCACCCGGGTCTCATTTTCCGGCGTCACCTTCAGGCCAGACATCTTCATGGCTTCATCTGTTGCAGCCATGCAAAGATGGATAAACCGGCCCATCTTCTTGACCTCTTTTTTGTCGATAAAGTTGAGCGGGTCAAAGTCCTTCACCTCAGCCGCGATCTGGCAGGCAAAATTGCCGGCATCAAAGCGGGTGATCTTCGACACTCCACTCTTGCCGGCAACAATGTTTTTCCAGACCTCGGTGCTGGTATTGCCCACTGCACAGATAATGCCGAGACCCGTTACAACGACTCTCCTGGCCAACTACTTGCCGCCTTTCGCATGTTTGTCAATGTAATCGATTGCGTCCTTAACGGTGCGGATCTTCTCCGCCTCTTCGTCCGGAATCTCAATGTCGAAGGCCTCTTCAAAGGCCATCACCAGCTCAACTGTGTCGAGCGAATCGGCGCCTAGGTCGTCCACGAAGGAGGCATTGGGCGTAACTTCGCCTTCATCGACTCCAAGTTGTTCGACAATAATCTGTTTTACCTTCTCTTCTGCGGTTGGCATTTTGGCTTACGTCTCCTTATCTCTCTTAATGAATTTAGGCTGGGTTACTGTTTTACGGACTTGGCGTTCTTCTGAACATATTCAATCACGTCCTCAACGGTCGAGATTTTTTCCGCCTCTTCGTCGGGAATCTCCAGATCGAACGCTTCTTCAAAGGCCATGATGAGCTCCACACGGTCCAAAGAGTCGGCCCCCAGGTCGTCCACAAACGAGGCGTTCTCGGTCACATCCGAGGGCTCTACTCCAAGCTGATCCACAATGATCTGCTTGATTTTTTCTTCAACCGAGGGCATAAGGGTCTCCTGGGCTTCAAACAGCAAACCGTTTAGTGTAATTGCTGGAAAAATGATGTGTAAAGGGCGAAGAGAGTAATTAGCACTCAACAATCAGCATTCAGCCCGCTCAACAAACTGTGTCAACTTTGACACTCATAGAAGTTGCCATTGTTTCTCAGTTTTCATTACTACCACAAATCTCAGTCTCCGGTTTTCCTTGATTCGTGAAACCCTTTCACTGACTTTCGGATCACCAGATCATCCGACCTGTCCCGGCTGGCCGTGGATCTCCCCAATTCCGTCCTCAGTAGTAAGGTTTTGCTTTTCTCTGCGCTCCCTGCATTGCTAACAATCAGATTCGTGCCAGGGCTGCGAAGGATTTTGCGAAGATTTTTTTTTGCTATCCTTCGTGGTTAAGGGTTTTGGTTTCCTCTGTTCCTCTGTGTTTCAAAGGTTTTGCTATGCTAATTGCTATTTGCCAGTTACCAATTGCTCTTTCGCTAGCAGCTAGAAGCCAGCAGCCTCTGATCAGCGTCAATCAGTTGAATCAGCGTCATCAGTGGTAAAAAGTTGGTTTTGTTCTTGGTTTCCTTCGCGTCCTTCGCGTCCATTGCGGTGAAAGGCTTGACTGCTAAGTGCTTCTTCTCCCCACCACCAACGACTGAAATCCCGGCTCGATCGCAATTAACTGCAGATTCTGAAAACCCGCATTGCTGCACATGCGCGTCATTTCGGCAAAGGTATAAGCATCACCCTGACCTGTGTTGCCCAGCATCACCAAGCTGAACATGGCGGCCTGCGGAGGCGAGATGCGATCATCATTGGGGAGAAACTCCAGGACTACCACCTCGCCACCTGGCTTCAGGGCGGCCAGCACTTTTTTCAGCAAAGTCTCGTTGGTGGGCGGATCAAAATGATGCAGGAAATTGGTGAGCAGGATAGCATCATACTCCTGGCCGAACTCGACTTCAAAGGCGCTGCCGGCAATCTGGTGATATCTGTCGGCCACTCCGAGTGCTTCAGCGTTTTCCTGTGCAACCTTCAGTACGCTTCCCCAGTCCTGAGCATAGATCTGCGCGCCGGGAGCCTGCTTGGCAATGGTGATGCCAAACATGCCGTGCCCGGCGGCGATGTCCAGGATTTTCGGGGCATTGGAATTGGCCAGTGTGGGCCTCAACTGCTGGACAATCGCCTCGGCGGATTGTGCTGTCAGGGGAGCCATTCCCCGGGCAAAATCGATCCAGATCGGATCTTCTACTGACAGTGTTGAGCGGGCGTGCTCCGTCTGGGCGCCTTTTCTCACGGTTTCCGCGAGCTGTTCGAAATTTTGCCGCTGATTCGAGTGCAGCAGAAAGGTCAGCGCCCTGCCCAGGTACGCCGGTGAACGACTGTCCAAAAAGAAGGCGCTATCGGATGTAAGTCCGTAGCGTCCATCAGCCTTGCTGAGAAAGCCCAGGACGGTGAGGCAGTCACAGAGGATGCGGACACCGCGCTCTGACGCCTTACACGTCCCGGCAATCTCAGCCGCAGTCTGGCTGCCCTTGGCGATGGCGGTAAACAGATCAAGGTCAACGGCTGCCTTCAAAGCAAACGAACGCTGATAACCTTGGGCCGTCTCAAAGAAAAGTGCGGGATTGGGTTGCTGCTCTGGGGCTGGGGAATTCTGCATCAGAAAGTTTCTCCTGTCATAGATTCTAGCTGAAGCGACAAAACCAATAATCTTTCACCGCAATGGACGCAAAGGGCAAAGGAAAACAAACCCAAAACCCTACCGCTGATGACGCTGATTGGATTGATAAACGCTGATCAACCTTTAATGCCACGAATGAAACGCGAATAAACACGAATTGCATTTGACTTCCTCCGTGTTTTCCTCTGTTTCCTCTGTTCCTCCGTGTTTCAAAGGTTTTGTTTTGGGTTTTACTAAGGGCTAATGGCGGCTAATGGCTAAGAACTACAGACTCCCCTTATCAGTGTTGATCAGTCCAATCAGCGTCATCAGCGGTAAGGTTTGTCTTCCTTTGTCCATTTGCGGTGAAAGGGTTTTACAATACCTCCTTGCCCCTCAAACAAAAGCTTCTCCTCAAATATGCCGCCATCATTGCCGCCCTGAAAGCCCTGGGGGCCTGGGGGGTCTTGCTGATCGCCGTGCTCGACGCTGCCGCTTTTGGCATCCCTATGGACCCCTTGGTTGCCGGCTTCGTCTACGCCAGTCCGCATAAGACGGTGTTCTATTGCCTGGCGGGCTCGCTGGGCTCGGCTGTGGGCAGCCTGGTACCTTACCTGCTGGGACGCGCCGGAGGAGAGCTATTCCTGCTGAAACGCATCAACCAGGCCCGATTAAAGCGGATTCGCGACCGGTTTGAAAAGCAGGAGTTCCTGGCGCTGATGATTCCGGCAATGCTGCCTCCGCCAACACCGTTTAAGTTGTTTGTTTTTTCCGCAGGCGTGTTCGAGATGAAGGTTGTCCAGTTTCTGCTGGCCGTGGCCATTGGACGCATGTTGCGCTTCGGCATCCTCTCAGTCCTTACTTTGGTCTTTGGACCAGGAATTGTGGTAATGACCAAGGTGCTGATCAAGGAGCATCCTTCAATTGCGGTAGCGATTGGTTTGGTAGTTGTGGCGCTGGGATATTTTCTCTTCCGGTTGTTGCGCCAGCCGGTCGTCGAGGTCGCCCACGAAATAGAACACCGAAAAGAGCAAACCCTTTAAAGCACTGGAAAAGAAAAAAGCGGCTCGTGAGAGCCGCCGATTCTAAAGAGGCAAGGGGAGAAGGGAAAGTCTCAGGGAAGGCGATGCAAGGTGTCCAGGCCAACGCCCGGACGCTCGGATTGGAAAACTCGGAAATCTTGGAAGAGGATTAATTTCATTAAAGTTTACGGCCTCTTTATGTGTACCCAGGCTAAAGCAACTCACAAACCAAAGTGATTCTTCTCCTGTGGAAAGATTATTTGAAGATATATAAATCCTTTATTTTCATAAGATTGATTGGCTATCAAAGGCCCAAGCCTGCAGAGCTATGTTACCAATCAGAAGTGACTTTGATCGAGAACAATGTGGAACATAAGTACCACACTTATGCAACAGAGTGCTTAGGTTGTCCCTTGCTATGCTCTTCCATAGCCTTCAACCTATTCAAAAGGGCTTTATAGCTGATCTTAAGAATCTTAGCCGCCTGACGCCGGTTCCAGCGGGTTTGAGCCAACACGCGCTCAATGGCCTCTCGTTCGGCCTGCATTGCTGCACGGCGTCCAATCTCTAGCAACGACGGCATTTCGAACTCCTTGCTAGAGCCGTTGGTCTGAATCGGCGGCACAGTCGCAGGCAAGCTGTAACCGGTGTCAGCGGTCGACTGCTGTGCAGAAATCGAACTGACAATTGGCTTATGGATGGAGAGCTCGCGAATGATCTGGGGTTCATTGCCGACAATCACATACCGCTTGACCAGGTTTTCCAGTTCGCGAATATTTCCGGGCCAAGCGTATTCCATGATGCGGCTTACAGCATAATCACTGAACTTAGGCGGATTCTTGCCGTAGTGTTCGCTGTATTTGCTGAGAAAGAACTCAAGAAATACCGGGATCTCCTCTTGACGCTCTCGCAACGGAGGTATGTGGATAGTAACTACATTGAGCCGATAGAACAGGTCTTCACGGAACACGCCTTCCTCTACTGCGCGCTCCAGGGGCTTGTTGGTAGCGGCAAGCACGCGCACATCTACCTGAATGTCGCGCTTGCCTCCCAGGCGCGAGAACTCATGGTCCTGGAGGACGTGCAAGAGTTTGGCCTGCAAAGCGGGATGCATCTCACTGATTTCATCGAGGAAGATGGTGCCGCTGTTGGCCTGCTCGAATTTGCCCATTTTCTGGCGATTTGCGCCGGTAAATGCCCCGGCTTCATAGCCAAACAATTCGCTTTCCAGCAACTCATGAGGTATGGCGGCGCAGTTTATCTTCACAAAAGGTTTATCGCAGCGCGACGATTCGGAGTAAATCATTCGCGCTACCACCTCTTTGCCGGTACCGCTCTCGCCTCGAATCAAAACAGTCGCGGTGGTATCGGCGACCTGCTCAATGGTCATTTTGACTTCCATCATCTTCGGGCTGGTGCCGAAGAGCATAGTGAAGTCAGTGTGGCGCCGGACCTGGTCGCGGAGCTGCGTGCCCTCGCTGTTCAATCGTTGGTTATCCAGCACTTTGGAGATGCGAATGTCGAGCTCCCTGGGATCGACCGGCTTACTGATGTAATCTTCCGCACCCAGCTTGGAGACTTTGAAGATTACCTCGGGATCTTTATTCGCTGAAAGAACGACAATGGAGAGCGCAGGCTTGATCTGTTTGAGACGCCGAAGAATTTCCGCGCCGCCCATACCTTCTATGGACATGTCCAGCAATACCAGGGTGGGATCGAAAGTCCTGAAGACCCGCAAGGCTTCCTCGCCTCCCACAACCAGATTCACCTCAAAATTGCGGCGGGAAAGATGCGAAGCCAGATATTTTGCCATGACCACGTCATCATCGATAATCAGCACGCGGGTCTTTTGGTTCATTCCGATCTCCACAGACAAATGGTGAGTAGAGCGCCTCTCAGGTTAGTTGTGCCACTTGTTTCGCCCGTCGCATATCCGGGAAATGCTCTGGAGAGGGCACAGGGCTCCAGCTAGCAACCCTATAATTGTACCCCGGTTCCATTTTCAGGTACTTGGATGCCAAACAGCCCCTGAGAGTTGGGCGTCTGAGGGCCAACAGATGCTCAAGAATGGAAAAACTTCGCCTTTGGGGCCTATGGAAAACCCCGGGTGTCAACGTCGGTCTGATTGGTCGTATTTCAGGAAGATCGTTTGCTGGGGATGAAATGATAGGGTGGCCACGGACCGCTCATCATCACCTCTATGCCCGGCAGGTGGCGCGTGGCCATCTGGTAGCGGTTCTGGTATTTCTGAACCTGCTTGTGTTCGATCAAATGGGCAATATCGATGAGCATGCCGCCGGACTCGACCTTGCGGCAGCAAATGTCCTGATCGAGGGGATCAAAAATCTTGTTAACTTGAACAGAAAGTGCGCGGGCCTTGGTTTGGCGTTCCCGCTGGCGTGAAGCTTTTTCCCGCAGCTTGGTGAGGTACTCGCTGCCTACAGTTGTAGGCAATTCAATTTCTTCGAGCGCCTGCCGCAAGGACCCGTCTTTCACCAGCAATTTCAGGTGCATTTCCGCTTTGCCTTTGAGTCTGCTCACGCTCTCCAGGAAAGCTTTGCGATTGAGACGGACCGCGCGGCGCAGAGCATCATCGGTATCGAATATCGTCCCAAACCGGAATGGTAGGACGGTGGTGCGCTTAAAGCATTCGCCCACCACATGAGCATGTTGCAGCAGGGCCTTTTGCCCTAAATCACCGGCGGGAATATATTCGCTCACAATCACTGCAAATTCACCGCTGGGATATCCAAAAGTCTGGGCATCGCCAATGCCTTTGAGGTCCTCTACAGGGAACGGACGACGTGCGCGTGTGCCACCCTGAAATGCTTGCTGCTCAGTAATGCAGTATGCGTACCATGCCATGCGAGTGCCTCTCCTGGTTGGAAAACGTTTAGGGCCGGTATTCGGTATTCAAGTTGTACTATCGGGCGAAATCACTGCGAAGGAGTAATGAGCAGCTATTTGGGACTCATTACCAGGAGCCGGCAGGTTTTCCGGCGTAAGCTGTATCCTATTCCGACACGGCCATAAATGCAACAGACGTGTGCTCGACTTTAGAAGATTCTCATTGTCGACCCGAAAAATGCAGGTTGGGATGCGTTGCCCCTTGTAGAATCCTGCTTTTTTCATGAAAATCCGCTTTTTGGTCGTAAATGTATATTTATCAGTAACTTAGAAAGACCGCACCTGCTTGATGTGCCTGTACAGTTGAGCGGCTGACATATTTGGCCGCATTCCGGACGCCCAAGAGCATCGATCATCCCGTTTCTGATATTGCAAGGCATAGATATTGGGGAATCCGCATCATGGGTCTTGTCCTTTTGGGTAGCAAAGGGGAGCGTTGCTTGCGAGATAAAAACGGCATCTCACAGTGGGCGATGCGCGTCTCTTTGATGTAGGGACCTACCTGATGTCTGCTCCCAAAGCTCCACAACCCGCCCCTTGTCCACCGGAACGTTTCGTGGTGGAAGTTTTCTCGGAGCTGAGCCAAGAGACTATCCAGAGCCGGTGGCAGCACCTGAATGTGGTCCTGCGTCTGAGCATGCTCACGGGGCTGCAAATGCAGCTCGACGCCACGCTGAACCTGGTGTGCGATATGGCCAGCGAGATCACCGCCTTTGAAAAAGCCCTGGTCTATTTCTGGGACGAAGGGCAGGAACAGGTGCAGCTAAGAATCGTGCGCGGCTTTCAGGAGAAGATTGCCGGAACCGATGGACTTTCCGGCGGAAACATCCTGAATTTTTGGGTAACCAAGTATGGCCGGCCGTTGCTGATTGCGCGTGGGCACAATCTCCAGGCCGATGCCTTGCTGGAAACGGTAGGAAAAGATGCGGCGCTTGCCGTTCCGCTATTTGTGAGTAGCCGGGTGATCGGCTCCTTGCAATTATTTTCCAGCTCCAGAAGGTTCAACCAAGAGGATGCCCAGCTTCTGTGGATCCTCTCCCTGGTAGCCGAAAACCTACTGACCCGCGAATATGCCAACGAGGGGTTGCTGCGCTTTGCTTTTACCGATTATTTGACCGGCCTGAAGACCCGAGGATATTTCGAACAGCAATTGGAATTGGAGTTTAAGCGGGCTGAACGCCGGCGGCAGAAATTCGCTCTCCTGATGATCGACATCGATCATTTCAAGAATTTGAACGATACCTTCGGACATCATGCAGGCGACCAGGTATTGCGCGATGTGGCCTCTATCCTGATGAAAGATATGCGGGAAGTCGATACCGTGGCCCGCTATGGAGGAGAAGAATTCGTGATGATCTTGCCGGAAACTACAGAAGCCGGGGCCGTCTATGTGGCCCAACGCCTCCGGCGGGCGGTAGAGCAGGCCAAATTTTTTGCAGGCTCCCCCCAGTCGATTCAGCATCTCACCATAAGCATAGGTATCGCGGTTTTCGATACCGATGCCCAGTTCAAGCGCGACCTCATCGAATTTGCAGATGCGGCGCTCTACGCCGCCAAAGGCGCGGGGCGCAACCGGTTAGTCTGCTATTCGGAGCTGGCCAGGAATGAGAAAAGAGAAGTATCTTGAAGTCTTATGAGTTTCACTCCTCACATCGAAAACGAATTCCCAGCCGAGATGGAAGTGGGAGCACGCGTTCCGATACGAGAGCTGCCCAGCAGTAAGCCGCGGAACTGGCGTGTGATTCATGCCTGCGAACACGCGCGCGATGTCTTGCCGGTGGTGGAGGGACAGGTAGCAGCGGGGATGCGTCCTTACATCGTGACTCCACTCGGAGCGGGCGCCGCGGAACTTTACCTGGCCGGCAAACAATCGGAGCAGCGGCGAAGTCTGTCTCTGTTGCGCGCTTGGCAAGACGTACGAAGCTGGAGGAAGTCACTACTGGAATGCGATCCCGAAAGCAGCGCCGACATTGTTCATGCGCATACCTTCGCCGCGGGCATGGCGGCCGTGCGCAGTTTGTCCTGTGTGGTCTACGACCCGTCCGCGTGCATCGAGGAATTGGCGCTCTCCCTGGGACAGTGTGAGTCGGGCAGTTGGATGGGACGGTCATTCCGCGTAGCGGAGCAGTTTGTGCTTTCCCGCGCTGAGGCAATTGTGGTGCACTCCCTGGGAATGAAAGCTGCGGTTGAAGAACGCGGCGCCCCGCCCGAAGGTGTTTTTTTGATTCCCGAACCGGTCAATTTTGAGGAAGAAATTCAGCCGGTGAATGGCGATTACAGATTTGCCATCCCAATCGGCACGACTGCTTATTTCGTTCCCAAGCTCCTTGATGATGAGAGTGAGAATCTCTCTGCGCCGGCGTTGGCTGTCTTGGAGGCCTTTGCCCTGCTGATTGCCGAACTGCCGGAATCTAGATTGCTGATTGGCGCTCCAACGGCGCGTGCGACCCTGCTTGCCAGTCACCTGGAACGGCTGAGAATCACAGCTCACGCGTCCTTGGTTGAAGAAGCCAGCGCATCTGCGGCCATGCGCGACGCTGACGTAGTGATTGCCACCGACCAGATTCCCACCGATATAGTCCTGGCCCGCCAACCCAATGAGATCTGCCTGAACGGTCTGCGACAAGGAAAGGCGCTGTTGGCCGCCGATGTGCCTCGCAACCGCGACGCCAGCCCGGACGGCCGGGGCTGTCTGTGGTTCAAGGCTGGCGACCCCCGCGACCTGAGTTCTCGCATGGCATTCCTGGGCCGCAATGCTGATTTCCGGTCTGCACTCTCCCTGGCCGGGCGGGACTTCATTTTTGCAACCCGCAACAGCACTTCTGTAGGACGAAAATACGACGAGGCATATCGCTATGCGCTCCACCGGAAAAAAAGTGGAGGAAAAGGTCCAAATGTGCCTGGCCTGCAACCCATCCTGTTAAATGGCTTTTGAGAGTTGTAAAAAGATTCGTACAAATCCGCCGATGCATCCAAACAAAAACGCAGTGAGGCGATGATCCCAAGTCACGCTACTTTGTTGGCTATATAATTACCAACGCTCGCGCCGTTTCCGCAGATTTGTGTCCGTTAAGCTCCGTCATATTTCCATCAACCTATTCTCTTGATACCGATGTTACATGCCAAACATAGCTTTGCTCAACAGGAAAATATTATCTGGCGAAGCGATGTAATAGTCGCAAGACCCACTACTCCCGGCCATGAATCGCCAGCCACCAGCGCCTTGCCGCCACCGCTGCCCACGCCGCTTCGACAACCCCGAATGGCCACGCCCCTTGCAGAAATCCGTAAGCCGAAGCCAGCAGGCAGGCAATGGAAAATGCCAAAATGAACCACGTGCTCCGGTGGTCGAATGTGTAGCACACTAGCATCATAGTTACTGCGAAGAGTCCGAAGAGTGATAATCGATCCATTTCGTTAGAGAGGGGGTCGCCGCGCAGGCATTGCCGAAGCTCAGTGGCGCTTCCAGTTTTCAGCGAACGCGCCCGGGCGAACGCCATGTTGGATTACTTGCCGGTTTTTTTACCGTTTGTTTTGGAGTTTTCAGCCTTGGCTGCGGCCCGCTGTGCCAGGGCATGGTCCACGACTCGCTGCATTTCCTGCACCGGAGCAGGTTTGCCGCTCCAGATTTCAAATTGCCGGGCGCCTTGCTGCACAAACATCTCGGAACCCAGGATAACGTGCATGCCCCGGCTGCGGGCAATTTTCACCATCTTGGTTTCCGAGGGCGTGTAGACCATCTCAAAGAAGTATTTCGCTTTGAACTCCTGCTCCGTGATAGGCATCGGGTCTTTGTTGCCGTCCATGCCCGAGGGCGTAGCGTTGATAATTACGTCAAATTCCAATTTCTTTAGCTGGGCGCGATTGATTACCTTGGCTCGCGCCTGTTTGGCCAGCCTCTGCGCCGGGGCTGCGGTGCGGTTGAGGATGAAAACATCCGCCGCGCGCTCTTTGAGGCCAAAAACCGCCGCTCGCGCTGCGCCTCCCGCTCCCAATACCAAGACTTTGGCGGACTGAACATGCATACGCTGCTCCAGTGGGCGTACCACACCTGCCACATCCGTATTAAAACCATATAGCTTGCCATCCTGGGACCGAACCACGGTGTTACACGCCCCGATCTTGGCGGTGAGCGGGTCGGTCTTGTCCAGGTGTTTAATGATTTCTTCTTTATACGGCATGGTTACGCTCAGACCATGGATAGGTATGTCCTTCACGCAGGCCAGCAGATCATCCAGAGACTTGGCGTGGAGCGCCAAATAAACGGCGTTGACGTTCTCCCGCCGGAAGGCCGCATTGAGCATATCCGGAGAAAGCGAATGAGCAATGGGATCGCCAGCCACTCCATAGACGCGGGTGGCCGCGTCCACCTGCTCGATGCGATATGTTTCGCGCAATGTGCGGGCGGTGATCTGTCCGGGAGCGGTCTCCTCGCCGGGGCTGGCAGCGGCAAAAGTGAACTGGCTTCCGGCCCGAACTGCAAGCACGCGGCTGATGATCCCTTGTTCCCCCATGCAGACACCGATGAGTGAATGCGAATGGCTATGCTGTTCCAGAAACTTCATCATGATCACATTGTCGTAGAGCGAATTTGCAGTGCTCACAAGCTTAATGAAGTCGGCCGGATGCTGTTTCATCTTGGCAAAGGTGTCTTCCAACTTCCTGGTGGCACGAAAATCATGAAAAGAAAGAATCAGGTTGGCGGAGCGGCGCAGCTTGGCGAAATCCCCAGCTTTGAGCTGGGCGGCAGTTTCAAGTTCCAGGTCTACTAGGTGACAGCCTTGTGTGCCGGCTTTGACCAGAATGTCGATTTCGGAGCTTATAGACCCTCGGAATTTACCTCCGTTGACTGCCCGTCGGCAGGTAGCCACAATGAGCGCTTCTGGGTGATATTCAACAAAAGCCTTGATCTGGGGGAGCGCCAGGTTAGGTTTGGGAAGGTAGTCTAACCTGAACTCAATAAAGGAGTTCTCGCGCACAATGGCATCGGCTTTTTCCACCATTTCAACCGGATTGGAGGCAGTGATGGCTACGCAGATACGGGGTAGCCGTGCCGGCAGGAAACGGGGTGTGTATGTTGACGAAATACCACTCATAAGCGAAATCGGATGATCATACGTGACCGAAAATCACAGATGCAAGCACGGAATGCAAGGGTGAAATGTACTTCTGTACCTAAGCGTATCTCTTAAGTAAATAAGAGTTTAGTTGACCCGCCTTGTAAAGCTCTGCTACGTTCCACCCGGGACCTGTGTGTTTGGGCCATTTTATGTCTTTGGAGCAGGAGGGGAGCAATATGAGAAAAGTTATGCTGGCGCTGCTGGCGCTTTCAACTTTCAGTTTAGGACAGGGGGGCCAGCCACCGCAGCCTTCGGGGCTGGTTACGTTGCAGGGCGGGCATGGCCCGGTCGCACTCTCGAATACTCCCACTCCCTACGACATGTATTGCTCTGGTTTCATTACCAGCGAGAAAGTGCCGAACACGCATTACGTTGTGGGCGGATGGAACAGCCCGGACCAGACCCACTTTGCCAGCTTAAACGACCACATTTATATCTACGGCGCGGGGATAAAAGAAGGCGACAAATTTGAAATCGTGCGTCGCGTGCGCGATCCCAACACTTACGAGTCATACAAAGGACAGAAGGCAAGCATCAAGTCGGCAGGGCAACCCTATTTTGAACGCGGCTATGCCCGGGTTGTGAACGTGCAACGCAATGTTGCGGTCGCTGTTCCGGAGCTTAGCTGCGGTGATGTAGTTCCCGGCGATATCGCGATTCCTTTTGTGGAGCGGGAGAAGCCAGTTTATCGCAACGCGAATCTAGATCCTTTCCTGCCGCCCAATGGCAAAACCATTGGCCGGATTATCATGGCCAACGAATTCGATACTGTGGTTGGAAACAAACAAAAAGTTTATTTGAACATCGGTGCAGATAAAGGATTGAAAGTCGGCGATTACCTCCGCGCTACCCGCACTTACGACTACACCTACCATGACAAAGAGGCGGGACTCTCCACCAGGGCGACTAGTGTGGAAGACACGCAAGCCAAAGACACTCCCAGACTTGCGAAAGATGGAGTCAAGGAATTTCCTCGGCGCACCTTGGGAGACCTGGTGGTCCTGCATGTGCACCCTCGGAGTGCAACGGCCATGATCATGAAAGCGGTTGAAGATATCCACGTCGGCGATGGCGTGGAACTTATGGATGAAGGTGAAGCGCCTGCGGCGCCAACGGAAGCCGCCGCCGCTCCTGCCAACGCCACTCCGGAAGCCGCGCCCAATGCTCCCACGATTACCTGCAACGCCACTCCTGCCAACGTGCGTGTAGGAGAGAGCTCAACGATCGCCTGCGATGCCAAAAGCCCCGACAACCGTCCAGTAACTATACGGTTCAGTTCGAATGGAGGAAAGCTGACGCCCGGCAATAACCGGGCAACACTTGATTCAACCGACGCAGCTCCCGGTCCTATCAATGTGCGGGCCACAGCCACTGATGACCGCGACATGAGTTCCTTCGCGGTCGCTACCGTCAATGTAGAACCTGCGCCAAACGCAATGCCCACCGCCCAGAGGCTCAACCAGCTTGAGTTCAAGCCCAACAGTGCTTACGTGGACAACCGGGCGAAGGCCATTCTGGATGATGTGGCCTTGAGGCTCCAGCAGGACCCCAAGAGCGCGGTGTTGTTGTCTGGCGCAGCCGATGAAAAAGAAACACCCCGGCTGGCCAACCAGCGCGCCCAAAACGCCATGACCTATCTGACTAAATCCAAGGGTATCGACAGTGGCAGGTTCCAGATAAAAACAGGGGCGCAACCTGGGCGCACCGTGGATGTGTGGTCGGTCCCGCCCGGCGCCGCCCCACCGCAATAGCCCAAAAGCTTTACCGCCAACAGACGCGAACGAAAACCGGTTTGGCCGCGAATAACGCGAATCAATTCCTAAAGATCAACAATGGAAGAACGGCCCTTCAGGGCCGTGTAAAGAGCAATGCCGCACCGCTGAATAACAGTTCGAATTGTTCCCTCGTCAGTTTTTGTCGGCCCAATCCCGGATCAATGATCTCAACCAAGTCTTCTGTGAATCGGATCAGCACGACAAAATGCCTGTGCCCCAAATGGACGATGGCCGGCAACTCTACTTTGCGCAAGCCAGCCAGATTGGCTTCTACACCTCTGCCGCGCAGTCCATAATGTTTCGCTGTTTTCAGCAGCACCAGCGCATTCACGCCCGATTCCCCGATCTTCATGCGTTTCTTGAGTTCTGGCAAAGGCACTTTTTTTCCATGCGTGGCCAGAATCATGGCAAGGCAGGCGGCGCCGCAATCGGCGAGGCCAGTCTGGCGAATTACCGGAGTCTTTCGAGGCGGAGACAAGTTCAAGCTCCGGGCCGTTTTTCTTTCGCCAGTCTAGAATCGTAGGTCCTGGCGAGAAAATCATATAGGACCATTTCTTGGGCATTCTGCGCCGAGCGAAATATCCGGTTCAAGTGCATGTGAACGTAGCTGGATGCTAGTTCAGGGATTGTCCGGCTGAGTTCGCCGTTCCCAAGCTTTGCTTCAAGTTCCGCCCGAAGGGTCCGGAGTTGTTCCACGTAGCGGCTAACAGCGGAGTGGAGCTGTGGAGAGAAAAGATTTGGTCCCTCGGAAGCGCCAATGATCTCCTCCAGCGCCGCTCGTTCGTTGCGAAACTTCTCAGAGATTTGCTTCTTATATCTCTGATCAACCGAGAAGGTTTTTTCGTAATGTTTCCCCAGGTTGTTGACCAGCAACCGCCTGTCTTTCAAATTCAGTCCCAGCGCAAGCAGCAGGCGGTCCACACTATAGCAAGCCACTTGCCACCGGGTTTTCGCCGCGCCTGTCTCAGATAGAATGCTCAGCAATTCCAGAATGAGCGTACTGTCGATTTGAAAGAACCGCTCCGAGATATGGATGCCGGCAAGGCCGCCGTACCGTTCAACTTCCCTCTCATAAGTATCGAGCTGAACACGCCAGATCGTGCCTTTTTGAATCTCCGGACTGGCAAATTGCCAGAGCAGCGGCAATACGTGAGCGCTCAATTTTTGGGGATCACCGTGGAAGCGAAGCCGCAGGTGCAGATGAGGGTCACTGTAACGGATGAAGAACCAGCCATCCGCCTCTCCGGTCCCCAGGACTCTCTCTACCAGGGGCTTGATCGCCTGGATCAACAGCCGGTCCATGTGTGAGGGACTGGCGTAGATCTTGGCATACAGCCATTCCGAGCCCGGCAGGAAGCTCCTGACTTGCACAGGAAGTTGCGCAAGAATACTGCCGTGCCGAGGCATTTTTGGCCCGGGAACAGCCGATTCGATCGCGACTGACTGAGCATCCTCCGGCTTCAAGCTGCTGTCCGGCCCGACAGTCTTGACAGTGCGAACGAACGGAATAAGTAGTTCGTTTATAAAAGTCCCTTCCGGCCCGCGAACACACAATTGCTGCGGATCAAGAAGCATCTCTACCAGCCGTGCCTCCGGGTGCTTCTTGATGTATTCAACAAAGGTCTCCACGCTGAGCGCATTGTCAAAATCAATGAGAAGCTGGTTGTCCGCCTCGGTGACATAGACAAATCGCGGAACCCTCATTTTTTCGCGCCATCGACAGACGGCCCGCAGACGCTCTACGCCCTGCTCTTTCCCGAGTTTTTCTAGGGTTTCTTTGGTCAGCCTCCATTTGGCCGGCGACAGAATTATGTTTCCGGAGATTACTCTGGGCAAAAATCCGCTCTGGTCGAGGACGCCCCAGTTCCATGTGCACCCCGATGCCGCTCCCTGGAATTGCAGCAAGCAGAGGAATTTGTACAGCTTGAGATTTCTGGCGTGGGTGAATCCGTGGGCCGTGGTCAACCGGGGAAGGACCTCACAACCCAGCCTGCGGGAACGCAAAACGATGCGGTTGTTTTGGACGGAGATCATCAAATCAGTAACTGCGATCTGTTTCTCCGGCACAACTCTGGAAGTCGCCAGGTAAGGGATCTCGTATTCGCGCAGCACAGGCCTATACAGGACGTTGCCGACGCGGCCCTCCGGCAAATGGACAATCTCGGCGAAAACCACATTGTCCTGTGCTTTAAGCTCCTCTTCTGCACGTAAATGGCTTTCAACATGGTTCTTGAGCAGGTCATGAGCGTGACAAAATCGTCCCAGCAGGTTTGCGCCGGAAGGCCCGGCAACACTCTGCAGATAAAACAAATTCTTCTTTGAAGTGGAATCCACCGGTGCGGACAAAATACCCATGACCGCAAATGCGTCCGGCAGAGGAAGGGGATCATCCACCCGAAGATCTTCAAGAAGTTTTTTGTCCAGCGAGAGGACCGTATCTCCTTCCTCACGTAGCTCCTCCACCTTGCGAAGCAGAATGAAATCCGACTTGCCGGCGGCAAACTCCGGCTTCTTCGTGCTGGCCACGACGTCGATGCCCTCTAGGAGAGGCTCGGCCAAAGCTCCGGCATTGTCTTTTCTTTCAAAGCCAATGCCTACCTCGTCATCCAACGCTTGCAATAGCGCTACTTCCTGGTCCTGATAGCGTTCCTGAAAGTCATCTTTGAATTGCCGCAACGATTCAGGCACGGAGCTTGAAGTAATGGAGTGGAGTATCTCAACTCCGCGGACAATGTCGGCGATCAGACGCTGGTCCAGGCAGGCGTTGGGAGCGGGCTTCATGGTGTCGACCTGGATAAGGTGTTCCACTTTAAAGGTCGCAGGAAGCTGCGAGATGATGTCGACGATGCTCTTATAAGAGCCTAGATCAGCGCCCACTCCAGCGTTGTCGATATTCTTCAAGCAGGTTGAAATCGAGGTGAGCGATTCCGCCAACGATGATGCTTCCGCTTGATCAAGCTGCTGAATCATATCGTCGATGGGTTCCGGCCCTGTTATAGGAGGCGCCAGATCGGCGACTAGGAGCTGCGATTCAATGAGCTGCCCAACGTATAGTTCTGCTTCTTCGATGGCGATCTCCGGATCATCTTCAACCAGCGCGCAAGCCAAGGCGCGCGGAGTCGCGCCGGCAGCCGCTCTTTCCAGGGTGGCTGCCAGATAGGGAGTTGGTTCCGTGGCCACCAGGCGGTAAAGGCGGACTTTCTCCTGATAATAACTTTGAGCATGATGATGCCGGCCAGCAGCCAGATACAGGCTGGTGTTGGGCCGGAAGCGGACCTGATTTCGCAAGGCGGGATCGGAGACGATCTTTTCCGCCAGATTGCAGAGATACTCCATGTCAAGACGGCTGCGGCGCCAGTAGGTGTTCCGCGCTCCAATCTCCAGCCGCGTCTCGCTGCCGATCTGGCCGGTGGCACATGCGGCGAACAGGCCAAAAGGGGTCGCACGGCTGATCATGCGCGCAACATACCGGTATAAAGACTGCTCCAGCTTTTGTCCTTTCTCACTTTCCGGTTTGTCCCACCAGGTGGAAAGAGACTCAAAGAATTCCGGCGAGGCCAGCCATAGAGCTTCGCGAATCTCCGGACGCTTCGCCAATTCCTGAAGTCTGGTGCGGATCAACTTGCGATCGGCTGCGGCCGCCTGGGCCAGGTCGCCGCCATTGCGTAGAGCATCAGGGAGGGCGAGCGTCTGCGACAGATTCAAAAACTCTTCAAATGGCAGCAGAGGTGTCCGAAGGACAAAAAAGCCTGAGGTGGAATGCTCAATCATTTTTGAAGGTGCGGCCCAATAGGAACGTCCATTTGGAAGACGCGGTCCCAGGAGGGCTCAACATCCGAGAATGCCGCCACCAGGGTCAGCCCTATTCCCGCTATTCCCTGGATCAACCCCAATTTAGGCTGAAGCTCGGTGCTCTCATTCTCGCCCATGCCCCAGGTCAAGTATCCTGCCGCGCCTTTTCCCGGTTCACGGAATTGGAGTGTCCGATCCAGCCAGTATCGCGCGGTGTCCGCGAAGAGCTCATCATGGGTGGCCTGATAGATGCGATTGAAGATGTGGGCCAGTCCGGCGGAGCCGTGGCAAACACAAGCATCGGTGATTCCACTGGTTGCCGGATCGCGCCGGGCAGCCCGCTGTGCAATCGCAAGCGCCTCTTCTTCCCACGATTTTGTTTCGGTACACCGGGCCGCCAACAGCAAGGCGGCGGCAATGCCCGCGTCTCCGTAACACCAAGCCAGCCGGCAGGCGGTTGATGGATGGTTCGGCGCAATCACATCTGCGAAAGAGGAGTTTGCACTCGCGGGCAGGCGCTGCTTCAAAAGCCACGCTATCGCACGCTCCAAGAGCGAGGCTGCCTTGTCTCTTGCCGTCCCAGACGCGCAAATCCTTCCCAGGAGAGCAATTACTCCCGGGACTCCATGGGCAACGCCCAGATTATGAAAACCGTCAGGATATCGGTCCGTCTGCATGCGAATCAGCAGCTTGGGCGGTGTAAACCAGGTGGCTGTGTCTTCTGAAAACTCGGCCAGTTCATAGAGCCGTTCGACAATCAATTCCAGCGAGTGAGTTGCCGTGGGAGAGCCAGGCCTTTCCAGGCAATATATGCCCAACCCAACCAGCCCGCTGATCAGGTCGTAATCTTCTTTCCACGGAGAAAGTGATACGTATTGCTGTATCGCGCTGTCAATCTCAATGTTGGGGTCGTCCGACGAATCGGCCAGCAACTTTGTGATGTGTTCCGCGGCCCAGCCTACCCCGGCAAAACCACTATAAAGCGAAGGCCCGGTGTATTGGCTGGCGACCGTCTCAATGGCACGATTCATCCTGTCAAAGGCAGCTTGCCTGACGCCAGGTATAAGCCCAGAGCTCTCCAGATAGGCCAGGAAGACCGCGATTCCTGCTGCCCCGCTACCAAGCGAAAAAGACTGCGCTTGAAAGTCATTGTCAATTTCGCCGTTCTGATTTTTCTCGACAGGATTCCGAAGCACCTCCGTTATTTCCGTCAGCGAATGCAGAAGGCCCGGTGCCTGGTCTTTATCAAGCAGGGGAGTCCAGCAATGCAAGGCCGCATTTTGATTCGGTTTCATTTCAGACCAATGATTCTATAGCAGAAATAGAAGTGTGACCCACTCTGGCGGTTGGCTTGGGGTGTAATTAAAAGTGCTGGGTGCCCCATCCTTTCGCGTTTTTTGCGAAAGGGTGGGGGAGGTCCTCGACTTCTTGGACTTTACAGGGCTGCGGAAAAGTGAAGAGCGCGTGATCCGGAATTCCAACTCCGATTCACGCGCTCTTATGGCCTTATCGATGCGTTAGTTTTTTCGGGGTCAACGACCTGTCGTCTTGGCTTCCGCTACCTCCGTCCAGATTTGGACGTGCCGGGTCTCCTTGAGAAAGATTGACCCGACGACAAAGGTGATACTCGCAATCGCCATCGGGTACCAGAGTCCAGAGTAGATATTGCCGGTTGCCGCGCACACGTAGGTCGCAACCAGCGGTACCAAGCCTCCAAAAACGCCATTCCCAATATGGTAGGGCAGCGATAAGGATGTATATCGGATTTTCGCTGGGAAAGCCTCCACCAGGAAGGCGGCAATCGGCCCGTACACCATGGTGACAAAGACCACTTGGATCCATACCAGCAGAACAAGTGTCCAGAACTGAGGATTCGGAGCTTCTGGCGCCGCTTTCAAATTGCCGGCAGCATCGCGGGCCAGAGCCGTTAGGGTGACCTGTTTTGTTGCCGGATTTGTTTGCGATTTAAATGTTTCAACATTGTTGCCTGCAGCCTTTTGCATGGCCCCGTAAATGGGGTAATAGCAGATCACGGCAAGCAGACAGCCAGCCATCATGATTTTCTTGCGTCCAATCTTGTCTGAGAGTGCGCCGAAAACTGTGAAGAAAGGCATTCCCAGAAGCAGAGCAACAGCGACAATGATGTTGGCAGTTCTCGGATTAAGTTTCACGAAAGTTGTAAGGAAGATCAGCGCGAAGAACTGCCCTGTATACCAGACGACACCCTGTCCAGCAGTTGCTCCAAAGAGCGAAATGAGCACCTGCTTTAAATTGGGCCACTTGGTAAAAGCCTCTTTCAGCGGGGCCGCCGAGGTCATGCCGGCGCTCTTGATCTCCGTATAGATGGGAGATTCCTTCATTCTGAGCCTGATATAGAGCGAGATGGCGACCAGCACAAAGGAGATGAGGAAGGGAATGCGCCATCCGTAATCGCTGAACTCCTTGGGTGTCATGCGGGACTGGGTCAACAGGACGACCGCGAGCGAGAGGAACAAGCCCAGAGTAGCGGTGATCTGAATAAAACTGGTATAGAAGCCACGCCGATTGTCCGGCGCATGTTCCGCAACATACACTGCCGCTCCACCATACTCGCCGCCCAACGCCAACCCTTGCAGAACGCGGATCACGATAAGAGTAATGGGGGAGAACCAACCCGCTTTATCGTAAGTGGGCAAAAGGCCGATGACGGCGGTCATGACTCCCATGATGGTAAGTGTTACCAGGAAGGCGCGCTTGCGTCCGACCAAGTCGCCAATGCGGCCGAAGAAGAGCGCTCCGAAGGGGCGAACGAGAAACCCGATGGCGAATGTGGCCCAATACGCGATGAAAGCGAACTTGGCGTTGCCGGGCGGATAGAGCTTGGGGCCTAAGGTCGTGGCCAGAGCGCCAAACAGGTAAAAATCATACCACTCGATCATTGTGCCCACGGAGGAAGCAAAAATGACGAGCCAGATGTTGGAACTAGCAGATCTTTGCAGCTCAGCAGCCGTCCCGGCTATGCTTGCCGGTGAACGAAGCGGCATATCAGCCATATTCTCTCCTTGATCGGTCGCCAAACCTTTTACTTCCTAATCAATATTCCGTCAAGCCCTTCTTTTCAATGTGATCGTGGAATCGCGAATCCGCCTAATAAGGCGCTTTCCCTAAAACGGCTTTCCCATGGGAACCAGCCCCGCTAAAAGCTGGTCCAGTTTCCCCATAACTGAGATATGCTGTGTTGGTTGAAGGTACGTGGCACATGGAAGAAACGCAGTACGGGCGCCTTGAAGAGGCTGGCCGTTCTGCGTCGCCGCTTTGGCCCTGAGATTGCCTCTCGCACTGGATCTCTGAAATTCGACTCTCGAATCGGCGTTGTGCTTTCCGGTGGAGGCGCCCGAGGCGCTTACGAAGCCGGGGTCCTGATGGCTTTTCAGGACGCTAAAATCCCAACCCACATCATTACCTCAACTTCAGTGGGCAGCATTAACGCTGCTTCTTATGCGGCCCATGCTGAAGGACTGGTTGGGAATGCTGAAAACCTGGTGGCATCGTGGGTCGAGTTGACGCCAGATATGCTCGGCATTGACTGGTCAAAATATATCTTTGTGCTTGCCGGTCTGGTTGCCGCCGCCGCCGGCATTGGCAATTTCCTGTGGCAGTGGACGCAGGAGCACGGCCTGTATCTGCACGCCCACCAGCCCAAGCTGAGCTGGCTCTCGCTGGCCGCGGCCGGAGCCGCTATCGTCTTCTTTGCCGACCGGCTCTCCTATGTCGGTCACCTTATGCTAAACCTGTTGCGAGGCAGTCCCTGGGAGCCGGACCATCGCAAGGCGTGGATTTCGCTGGGAGCGAATTTGCTGGTGTGGGGTTTCATTCTTATCTTTCTTAACTTCACCCACATCCATGTACCCTGGCCGGGCCACGACTATTTCGAGTTGAGCGCACCGTTGCCGGTGGCCCTCTGCATCCTCATCGTTTGGGGCGGATGGCGGCTTCTGCGGGCTCCGATCAGCAAGCTCAGTCACCGTTTTCTGCGGATGCCTCTGCGGACCGGGCTGTTCGCAAATTTTGAGCGCACTAAGTTCCTGCGGGCCCGCATTCCCGCAGAGCAGCTTCAGGAATCGGACATCCGCGTAGTCATGGCCGCAACCGACCTTCGCAGCGGCGCCGCTCGCTTTTTTTCCAACGCTTCAGTCGACACATTGCTGGCCGATCCCAATGTGCACGAGGATTTTGTTCGCACGGAAATCGAACACTGCAACGATATGGTGCAGGCAGCGGTGGCTTCCTCCTCGTATACGCTGGCCTATGAGCCTGTTCCGTTGGAAGGACGGCTTTGGACGGACGGCGGAATCGTTACCAACCAGCCCATTCGCCCCGCCCTGCGCCTCGGCGCCGATGTGCTTTTTCTAGTGATGGTGTCGCCTCTTCAAGGCCCCGATGAGGTAGGAGAAATCAGGACCTTGCTGGATGTCGGCATTCATGCCGTCGATATTATGGTCGCGAACAATTTTAAGTATGACATCACCCTGCTCAATAACATTAACCAACTATGCTCTCTCTACGCTCAGGAGCTGGGGGTGCGACCGGAGCAGTTGGAGCTTGAGATCGGCAAACAATGCTATCGGTATGTACACTCCTTCAACATCGCTCCTGCGAAGCCTCTGCCGGCGACCACGCTGGATTTTGACGGAGAAATCATCGCCCCTATCATCGTGCAGGGATACAAGGATGCAACCAAGGTCCTAAGGCAGTTTTTGGAATACGAAGCTACACGTCCTCCGAGCGAGTCGCGCCGGGTGGTCCGGCTGGCGGCCGAACGACCGGAAGGAAATTTCAGGACTACGGTGAGCCGATAAAAAACAACGTTGCCGCTGCAACACCCTAGTTTGGGCAGCGCGGGCAACCGCTGATGTTGTGACATGTGCCGGTCACCAGGTTGCGTGCTTCGTCTTCCTCAGTGGATGCCAGCTTTCTCAGGGTTTCTTGATTGAGTGTGAGTTTTTTCAGTTCGTTTTCCATAGTGTCCTCCTTGAAGCATTGCTATTGCAGCGTGTTTCAAAAATGCCATTCAGAATTCTTTGGTGGAAGAGCAGGCCTTTAGGCCTGCGGTACTGGCCCTAAAACGACCAGGGTTTTTAGCCCTGGTGACGAAACGCCTATTTTGAAACACGCTCTAGCCATTGGTAAATCAACTTGAACAGGCGCCAACGCTAAAAGCATTCCTTAACATCATTCTTTTACACGGTTCTTTAGATTGAAGGGCCATTCCTCCACCCTAAAATCTATTTCGAGTATGCCTGCAGGTTCTGGAGGAAATTCTTGGTCTGATCGACACCGAACCCCCAGGCAAACAGGGTCAAATAGTCTGAAGTCGTACCGAACCCCGAATTCTTCGTATAGAAGGTGGTAAATCCAGTCAAGATCGCCGCCATGGCCGCAGTAACAAATGAGATTACCTCAACTTTTTCCAGGCCGCGAAATATCTTGAAATCATTGGAGGCCGAGACGGGCAGCGGTGCAGATCCAGGGAGCTTGATTGATTTGCCCGGAGCGCCACTCCAGGTGATTTCCACCGATATCGCCACCTCGCCTGCTTTAGGAAAATATTGAATGACTTGGGGTTCTTCCGTAACCGGCGTCAACTTCATTGTTTGTTGTTTCTTGGATTTAGATGTCTGCGGTGTTGGCTGTTTCTCGGATTCGGGTATCTGCTTTTTCCGTGGCTTCCCGATTTTTGCCGCAAATGTCCACTCGAATTTGAGACCGTGCCGAAACAAGTAGGTTTCCGCCAATGATTCATCGTTGGTCGGTTGGATGGAAAACTGGGCCGGTGTGTACGCGGTCAGCACGTTAACATCGTCTGCCGAAGGCATCTCGATTTCGAGCGTGGCTTTATTAAGCCGGTTCCAAGCCTCCTGGTCGGCTTGTTTAAAAATCTCTTCCTTGGTCTGGACCGCTTTCAGCCTATCGAGTTCCTCAGAGGGAGCGGTCCTCCTTTCCCACAGAAGTTTCATCTTGGCATACTGGTCTTCGATGGCGATTACAGCGTTTTCGTCCTGGGGCAAGTCCAGCTTCGCTGCCAGGCTAAGGGGTTGGTACAGCTCGGGAAAAAACGCCGGTTCAACCTCGCTTACCAAAAGAGCGATATCCATTTTAAAGTCGCGCCAATAGTATTTGAGTCTCGAATTTTCATCCAGCCATTGTCGCAAGTTGGTCAATGAATCGTCCAGGTCTTTCACGAGCGAATCGTCGACAAAGCCAGACCCGATACTCGAGACAATTCCATTCAACTTTGCTATGGCCCTGTACTTAACATACTTGCGAAGGGTCGAGTTCTGGATATCGTTGCGCAGCACCCTGATGCGGTCGAGGACTGCCATCGTCCCCTTGACTTGGTTCAATCGCGCTTCGATTTGGTCCTCACCGGTCAGCCAGAACCGCTTGCTGAGGTCCTCGCTCTGGCGCAGAATGGCTTGCGCCCACACTACCGGCAGGAGCTTGGGTTCGTCGTTCAGCCATGCTGGCTTCAGTTCTTCGATGCGTCTCATGAAATCCAGTTTCTGACGCAGAGAAGAGACAATTTTCGTCGATACAAACGATAAGATTACGGCGGCCAGCAACACCAGTAATGCCAATAGCCAGTGGTCACGAACCTGTAACGTCAGAGCAAGCTTCTGAGCATCGTCGTTCGGCGAATTGTTGGATTGAAACCGGATTACAGCGTCATATTCTCCCGGCCTGAGACCAACGAAACTCAGCCCTACCGTACCTTGGCCATAAGCAGGTATGCTCCGATTGGGGCCGCTCTTTTCCGCCGAAGACCACCGGGTGAAGTCGGAGATTGGCTGGTCATTGAACGAAAAGGCCACATTTTTCGAAAGGTCGAAGCCCGCCGGCGGGGCCTTCAAAGGCGATTCCAGTCGCGCTGTTATTCCCTCCAAAGCAATCTTTCCTGTCTTTTCTCGCACATTGACCGTGATGGGCTGTGATTGTGATTGGCCCCACCATGGGAAAGGCCGCATGATGCCTAGAGTTACAGCTTGGCGATCGAGGACCAAAGTCCCATTGGGTGGCGCATTTCTGACAAGATTGATTTTCCAGATGATTGGATCGAGTCCTTCGACTGCGATGATCAATGTCCCGCTATATTTGTCACCCTGGTAAAAATCAGGCGCCACCAGAGTTAGTGGAATAATCAAGGGAGTGTTCGCGTCCCACGCAGCCTGCAAAGTCACATCAACTTTGTCCGGTTTGGCTGGATCGACGAGTTGTACCGCTATCGACCCGCTGTCGTTCACAAAGTTGGAAACGTGGATTTGATAGTTGCCGGGCTTGAGAGGCGCATTGCGCAATATATTCAGAGGGACTTTTCCATTGGCTGGAACTGATAAAGTAACGTCCTGGCCAGGGGCAGCTTGCACGTCGAGCCGGACAGGAATGGTATCGGCATGCGCCAGGAGGCCGCAGAACCAGAGTGCAATCAGAAACAGCAGGCACTTTTTCTCGATCAACCTCACATATCTTTTGCCAATGTCACTCATTCACAGCCTCCATGTTGGTTTGGCAGCAGACCCGATTTGGGACGAAGAACGGAGACGCACATTCACCTGAGTGCCGCACTATTTAAATTATTATTGCCCGAATTGTACAGCCAGCCGCAACCAACAGAAAAACCAAAGGCGCGCTTACCGCTCTCGATTCACGGCTGATAGTACCTTAGGTGCAGCGGAGCAGTTCCTTCGCTGCGCTCCAGGAGGACATTGATCTTCTTTGTAACCTGGGGTTATTTATGGCATTAAGACCCGTCTTCACCACAGCCGGGAGCGGCTATACTACAGTGCCCGGAAATCTTCCGCGCGGGACGATTTTCAGCCGTCCCTACGGGACTTAACTCGCTTATTTACCCTACCCAGCACTGCGGGCTATTTTCGCTGCGTCCCTTGCCGGGACTTGGTTTATCGGCGCCATAGCATTTTCGACAAAACATATCGTGGCAAATCGTTAACCAATCCGCGAACATCCGCGTAAATCCGCGGTAAGGTTTTTGGTTGCGGCTTGCCGCGCTGTGCTCCACGTGATTCGTAGGTCCTCTTCTACTCGTAGCGCAACGCTTCAATGGGATTGAGACGGGCCGCCTTGCGGGCTGGATAGAAGCCGAAGAAGATGCCAACTGCAATGGAGAAGACTACCGCGATCACCAGCGCGATCACAGAAACGGACACTGCCCACCCTAGCACTTGAGGAATAAGAAAGGTCGTCACCAGCCCCAGCAGGATTCCTATTGCGCCTCCGATAAAGCTCAAGGTGACAGCCTCAATCAGGAATTGGCGATGAACATCAGATTCAGTGGCGCCAATGGCCATACGGATGCCAATCTCGCGCGTACGCTCGGTCACCGACACCAGCATGATATTCATGATGCCGATTCCCCCCACCAGTAGCGAGATACTGGCAACAATGGCCAGTAGCAACGTCAGCACCGATCCCGCTTCATCGGCAGCGCCGGCTACGTCGGCTAGGTTGCGCACCGCGAAATCATCATCCTGGCCGGGACGAATCTTGTGCCGATCGCGGAGCAATGCCTGAATTTGCTGCTGGGCCGCAAAGGAAGCTGCCTTCGATTTGGCCGAAACAGTGATATAGCGCAGCCAGCTTTGTCCGGTCAGCTTCTTCTGAAGTGTAGTGATGGGGATGACGATGGTATCGTCCTGGTCGTCGCCCATGGCCGCTGACTGGCCCTTGGCGATCAGGACGCCGATTACTTTGAATGGCAAGTTCGAGATGCGTATGGTCTGGCCGACTGGATCAACGGCCCCAAAGAGATTTTTCCTGACCGTTTCTCCGATCACCGCCACGTTGGCCGCCATGACCACATCTTCCGGGGTGAACGAGGTCCCTTCACTGAAAGACCATTCGCGGATATCGAAGTACTGGGGCTCGGTACCGTTGATCCTGGTGCCCCAATTGTCGTTGCCGAAAACTACTTGTGCTCCGGTCCCGGAGCCCGGGGCAGCCAAGGAAACCGCCGGGCATTCACGCATGATGGCCTGCACGTCGTCGTTTACCAGGGTTTGGGTGTTGCCATTCCCCATCCGCAGACCGCCACGGTTCATTGTGCCTGAGCCGACGAACAACATGTTGGAGCCGAGCGCCGCAATCTGCTTCTGCACCTGCTCCTGCGCGCCCTGTCCAAGCGCAACCATGGCAATGACCGCGCCCACGCCAATGATGATGCCCAGCATAGTCAAGGTGGAGCGCAGCTTGTTGCGGGCCAACGCCCGCAATGCAATACGGATTGTGGCTAGTATTTCTTCCACGTCTAATCCTCAAGCACCGGTAAGGTCTTCAGCACACGTTCAGCGATCGAGCGATTCACAATGGCATCGTCTTTTTTTATCTTGCCGTCGCGAAAGACGATGGCCCGTTTGGCATATTGGGCAATATCGGGCTCGTGCGTGACCAGAACCAGCGTGAGGCCTCGTTCCTCGTTGAGCCTTTGAAAAATCTCCATGACCTCAACCGAGGTACGGCTGTCCAGGTTGCCGGTCGGTTCGTCCGCCAAGAGAATGGAAGGCTGATTCACCAAAGCGCGGGCAATAGCGACTCTCTGCTGCTGGCCTCCGGAAAGCTGCGAGGGAAAGTGGTCCATGCGGTCGCCCAGGCCCACCATTTCCAGAGCGGCCTTGGCTCGGCGCAGACGCTCTTGCTGCGAGACGCGAGCATAGAAGGCCGGCAACTCGGTATTTTCCAGGGCCGTGGTCCGGGCCAGCAGATTAAAGCCCTGGAACACAAAACCGATCTTTTGGTTGCGAATGGCAGCCAACTGTTTTTTGTTCAGGGTGGATACGTCAATCCCTTCCAAGAAATACCGGCCACTGGATGGCTGGTCCAGGCAGCCGAGAATGTTCATGAAAGTTGATTTACCGCTGCCGCTGGCTCCCATCACAGCGACGAACTCGCCCCGGCCGATTTCCAGAGTGGCCCCGCGCAAAGCATGGACACGATTGTCCCCAAGCTCGTAATACTTGTGGACATCTTCTGCACGGATGACCGCGTTGCTGGCCGCGCTGGTCGTGGTGACAGGCTCCGCCGTACTGGTAACAACATTTGCCATTATGGACCTACCTGCCGCGTGGCGGCCCTCCGAAGCCTGGGCCTGGAGCGTTGCGGCTTGTTTGGCCCTTGGTGGCGCCGGTAATCACTTGATCACCTTCGTTGATCTGCCCTTTCAGCACCTGTACCAATGCTGTGGTTGCATGGTCGGTAATGCCGGTACGAATCTGGACAGCTTCCAACTTCTTGGTGGGAAGCATCTTCCAGATCACGGCAACGTCGCTGACACCGCGGGCCTCTCTGCGTTGCTGTTGCACCTGAGCGCCATTCTCCGGGTTGGCGCCGCCGGCTTGCCCGGGTTGCCGCTGGCGATCTCCACCACCGCCGCCTCCACGTTGCTGCGCGCTTTGACCACCCTGGCCGCCTTGCCCACCTTGGCCCCGCATGGTGGGAGGATTGATGCCAGCATCGGAGTAGAGCTGGCGAAGTTCTTCAGGCTTGAGGTCGGGCTTATATCGCAACGCCGCGTTAGGAACTTTCAGTACATCATGCGCCGACGCTACTGGAATGGTCACATAGGCTGTCATTCCCGGAAAGAGCTTCAACTCCGGGTTGTCAAACTCAATGATGGTGTCATAGGTAACCACGTTCTGCACGGTGGTCGCATTCATGCGAATTTGCGAGACGTGTCCTCGGAACTCGTCATTGGGAAAGGCATCTACTTTGAAGGTGACCGGCTGGCCCGATTTGATCTGCCCCACGTCGGATTCGTCGGTCTTGGTGTAGACCTGCATCTTGGTCAAATCTTGCGCGATGGTGAAAAGCGTGGGTGCCTGGAGCGAGGCGGCCACAGTCTGGCCGATGTCAACGTTTCTGCTGACCACAACCCCGTCGATGGGAGCACGGATTACGGTGTGGTCCAGATTGGTCTGGGCCACGGTTACGGCGGCAGCTTTCTGATTGACTTGAGCATCGGCCTGGAGCACGCCTGCGTCGGCGGCTGAAATCGCAGACACGGCCGCATCTTCGTTCGCCTTGGAGACATCAAGCTGCTGGGCGCTCATCACTCCCTGGGTTGCCAGTGGCTTGGTGCGTTCGTAGTCAGCCCGGGACTGGGCCTCCGCGGCTTTGGCTTTTTCCAGGTTGGCTTTGGCGGCGCTGGCATTGGCCCGCGCAGTCTCAAGATCAGCCTTGGCCTGGAGCAGGGCCCCCTCAAACAGCGAAGGATCGATGCGGGCAACGACCTGGTCCTTCTTCACATGCGAGTTGAAATCGGCATACAACTTGTAGATGGTACCGGAGACCTGGGAGCCTACCTGCACGGTAATGACCGCGTTGATGGTCCCTGTTGCTTCCACCACATCGCGAATGTCCCCGCGTCCCACTTTCTCGGTAAAGAATTGGGTAGAGTCGTGCCCGGTCAACATGCGCGCAGCAATGGCCCCAATGGCCACAGCCACAATCAGAAGAGCGATCCAGATTTTTTTTGCTTTATTCACGTTTCTTCTTTGATTAACTACCTAGTTAATTCCCGCTATAAGATTAGACGGGACGGAGCCGGAAAAGTTTCCGTGCAGGCTTTCCCGGGGAGTGCAGCTCACCAGGCGAGATGTCCCACTACGATTCTATTTTGCCTGTGAATCTAAAACAATCGAGATTACGTTTGTGGCAAAACTGGAAATGTTATCCGCTTTTCGCTGGCAAAGATAGGGTTTCTCCGCTGTTCTTAATTATTCTTTACGAATTAACCGCTGGTGAGTATTGCGACGACCATATTACCCGCCGAGAATGTAGCTGTTGTACTCTGCTGCCGCCAAATCCCATGAAAAACCGCGTTGCAGATGCGCAATACCGTTGGTCAGCAGAGAAAAATAAGGCTGTTGCCCCTTCTCGCCGGGCGGCTGATGGTACACGATCAACGCATCTTCAATGGCTTGCTTCAGGGCCACTGCCATGCCCTTGAAGAGGCCCAAATTCTTCCGCTCTTCCAGGCGATTCCGGCTTGTGGACTGAAGATATTTTGCATCATTGAGGGCACGCCAATCCTTGACCACATTGGGCAGGTCATCCTCACGGTATAAAAACCCGGTTGCAGGAACCTGCTGGTTGTGCCACTTGCTGGATTGTTTCCTGACCGCCGAGGTGAAAGATGCGGCGGTTTGCAGCGGGACGATTTGTTGAACCAAGCCACCTGTAGCCCGGCCAATTCCGATGGCCCCATTCAGATAGAACTCGTTCGCCATTCCGAAAGGTTCATAGAGCGATGGCATGATGCCGAACGCCGCTCCCTGGAGGGCCGCCTGGTAGCCCTCTAGAAAAATAAATGGAAGAACGAGGACGTTTTCCTGGAATTCATTCGCTAGTTCCTTGAGAAAGCCCAGGCCTTCCTGGCCCTCATCGCCTGGGATGGGAAAAAACAGGAATTGGGCCTTCATGCGGTTTGCCGTATTGCTCAGGAAACTGCGGATAGCATCACAAGCCACGTCATAGCCCTTTTGCCGGGTATCATCCCGGCCTGCCAGCACGAACCATGGAATTTTTTCTGCTTGTGCAGTAAAGCTCTTCTTGTTGCCCCACACAGGCTTTTCCGGTGTTGGCTGGAATTCATTCAAAGAGGTGATGGCGGCTTTCTTCTGGGTCGTTTTCCATTCCTGCAAGGCGGAGTAATCAGGACGCTTTTCCCTGGCTTTGGCCAGGGCTTTTTCGGGCACAGCCAACGAGACGAAGAGGCCATTGTTCACACCAACAAGGTTGGGGAGGGGCAGTTCGCGCTGCAAATGATCTGCCATTACCCTGACTTGAAAAGTATCGGTGACCATGTCGCGCGCGAACTGTTCGGAGACGGTGAATACAGGCTTCTGAACGAGTGGGAGTGCGCGGCTTAGGACTGTCGATGCCTCCTCCGGGCCAGGCACTCTCTCCGGATGAATGCTCACGGCGCGAAGATCGTCAGGGCCAACCGCCCCGCTATCGTAGCTGTTGTGCAGTGTGAGGAACCGGCGGTGCTCGTGCTGTCCGTTGCTGGCAAGCGCCAGTGCCGTGGTGGCCGCCTGCCAGTCTTGCATGATCACGTTCCAGCGAACGTTGGCGTCGAGAAGCGGCAATGCGCGGGCCACGGCAGCTCCGAAGAACAACGCATCGCGTCGAAGGATCGACCATTGCTCGGCTGCATTGGAGCCCACATCATAGGGATGGTTTCGTCCGGAGAAGAAGCGTCCATCGTCCTTTGCCAATCTTTGAGTGTCCGGCAAGACGAACTCTTTGGCGTCAAGAAAGTACCACGCCCAACCGTCATCGTATTGATACACGTTGACGTTTACCTTGATGGCATGGCCGGACTTGGAAAAAAAGGGGAGTTGAAGATCGCCGACCAGCCGGACCGGCAGCGTATTTGTGCTGGGAATCCGGTGGTGGAAGGGCGTGATGACACTGGTTGTAATTCCGGAAGAAGCCCGCAGATAGCGAGGCAGAAAATTCAATACCGCAGTGATTCCACCGCAACGCGCGAAGCGAGACTCGTAGGCCACCAGAAGGTTCTTTCTCATTTGTTGCCCTTTCCACTCATGACCGCTGAGATCTTCAATCAAGTTTTGGTGCGAGTATGTTTAGATGTCAACGAATAGGATTTTGGCTGCTGGAGGCCTAAGAATCGGGTTTTCGGATTTTAGTTTTTGATCACCCGATCATCCGATCTACCGATCACCCGATTAGCGGCACGACTTCAGATTTCAAATATCTTTGTGGTTAGCTTTTTACGGGACTGTCAGCTTCGGTAGCTTGTATTGATTTCTTCTTGCGCCTGCTCAGCACAAACGGACGCCGTCGCCGCCGTTCCACACGTTTATCGATTTTCTTCCAGAAGCCGGCAAAATAATCGAAGGCGGAGATGACCGAGACCGCCACCATGAACCAGATGGCGATGTGGGCGATCAAGCGGACGGGCATGATGAAGAATTTGAAGTCCCAGATGTCCCAACGCATGGCCAGAATTGCCGCCACCACTGAAACGATCTGGACCAGCATTTTGAATTTTCCCAGATCACTGGCTTCGATGGTGAATCCTTCGGATGCGGCAATCGAACGCAGACCGGAGACCAGGAACTCGCGGCCAATGATAATCACGGCGATCCAGACATTCACAATCGAAGGAATAAGTTGTACCAGGGTGATATAAGCGGCGGTGACCATCAGCTTGTCCGCCAGCGGATCCAGCAGCATCCCCATGGTAGTGATCTGTCCCCTGCGCCGCGCCAGATACCCGTCGAGACCATCCGTAATGGAGGCCAGAATAAAGAGGGCGGAGGCCAGAATTACACGGTCAGCGTTGAAGCTCGTAAAATGCGAATGATTGAAGTATGGAGTGGTAAGGATCCAGATGAGCAACGGTATCGTCGCTACACGCGAGAGCGTAATGTAGTTTGGCAGGTTCACTGGGACGAGCAGCCGCGCCTGCGGCTGCTCCGATTATCCTCAGAAACCCATGACAGCGCAAACTATTCGTGCTCATTTGCGTCCGTTCACGGTATTCAGGCACTTGGTGTAGAGGTCCAGCAGATGAGCGGCATAGTCCTCCGCCTTATTCACCGTACCCCCCTGAAAACCGGCGCCAGGAGTGCCGGTCTTGCCATAACCAGTAGAGGCTGCAATGAATTTCATCATATCCAGGGCAATGTCTTCGTTGCGCCGAGCTGCAAGTGCTGCGAGTTGGTCCATGGTTCCTCCCAAAAAATGATGCCAATTTCTATTGTAGAGCCGAGGGACGAGATTGATCATGCGTCCGCAACCCAAGAATTTGAGGACTGGCCATGCTGCCTGCGGAGAATTGAGATAGATTTTCCGATCACCGGATTTCCCGATGACCCGATCTCCCGATAACTACGTTTCTATCGCCACATGACAGATACGGCCGACAATGTAGTCCGCGAATGTTTTTCCATCTTCAATGGGGACAATGGAAATCGGATAAGACTGATTGTGAGGACGAAGCACCAGGTTTCGTTCGGCCAGCTCCACATATTTGACGGTGGCCCCGCCGTTTTTGCGGACGGCATACATGTTCGGCTCACTCTTCCGGTAAGGCTCCAGTGAATTGTAGTGCCGGTCAATCAGGACCGTGGCCCCTGGAAGCAGCCGGGGGTACATGCTCATACCATCGTGAGCGTCGACCTTCACCAGGACGAAACGCTGCCAGCCGTCGCGGGGTACCTCTGTCGCTGGACGAAGGCGCTTCAAGAAGCTCTTTTTGAACTTCAGGATGTCTTTGACTTTTTCGCTGATGATAAGCGGTTCACCGGCCGCGATCGTTCCTTCTACCAGAACGACGTTTTCGAAATCGCCCTCACTAGGCGGCAGGATGCTGGCGCGCTTGTTGATCTCCTCCGGATCGATCAGGTCCAGCACCGACATTTTCTGGACATTCAAGACCCGGTCCATGGCATCCAGACTGAGGGAGCGCTTGCGGTTGAGAAAATTCGTGATGTGCGGCTGCTTGAAACCAGTCTGTCCAGCCAGCCTCAGAGCGCTCAGTTCGGTATGGGAAATCCGTTCCAGAAGCCGGCGACGAAGGTTGTCCTGCAACTGGCGAAATTTCATCAATGCATCATAACTTTAAGCAATATGAATGTAAATTATCAAACCATGAAAGAAATAGTAATATTTTTTAACTTTGCATGGCAATTTATGCGCTGAAAGCATCTAAAATTCGGTTATGGACATGACCTGGGTGACCGACCGTATCGCGGTCGGAGGTGGTATCTGGAATGATCAAAACATGGCCGAGCTGGTCAACATGGAGGTGACGCATATCATCGACATGCAGATCGAGTTTGACGACCGTCCGTTGGCCCAGCCGTATGAGGTCGAGGTGCTCTACAATCCCATTGACGACGATTTCCAGCCCAAACCTCCGCATGTTTTCCAGCGCGGCGTGGAGTTTGCCTTGGAGGCGCTCGACTCACCCGAGAGCAAGATCTATATCCATTGTGCCGCAGGTGTACATCGCGCTCCCATGATGACACTGGCGATTCTGCGCGCCATGGGCTGGTCTCTGGACGATGCTAAAGATCTGATCCAGGCGCGCCGCTACGTAGTGGATTTTGCCGATGTCTACGTGCAGAGCGTCGAAGACTTTATGGCAACCTATGAGGGCTCGCAGCCCGCAGGATCGAGTAGCAAGTAGCAGTTAGCAAATGGCAATTAGCAATTGGCCAAAGCAGCTAGTGTCCTCGAACTGCAACCAACAGAAAAACCAAAGCGCACCGCGGAGACGCGGAGAAAACAAACCACCTTCTTACCACTGATAACGCTGATCAACCTGATTTACGCTGATAAACAAAACCCTTAAAACACGGCGGAACAGAGGAGGTCAGAAAAGTAAATTGGTTTGGCTATTTGCCAATGGTTGCCAATTGCTAATTGCTATTTGCCATTTGCTAACCTGTAAAATAGCCCGCTATGGCCATTGAAGCAGTGCAGCATGTCAGGCGCTTGCGGGGCGGCGCCCAATCGCATCTTATGAGGGCCGCCGACGGACATTTTTACGTCGTCAAGTTCCAGAACAATCCTCAGCATGTAAAGGTCCTGGCCAATGAGCTGCTGGCCACTCGCTTGGCCGAACACGTCGGACTTCCAGTACCGCCCACTCAGGTCATCGAGGTCAGTGACTGGCTGGTGGAAAACACGCCCGAGCTGCGAGTCGAAATTGTCGGCTACTCAGCCAAGTGCAAATCTGGCTTGCAGTTTGGAGCTCGCTTTGTATGCGATCCGGCCGATGGACAGGTGTTCGATTATCTTCCTGAAAGCATGTTTGACCGGGTCAAGAACAAAGAGGCCTTTGCCGGTATGTTGGCGCTCGACAAGTGGCTGGGCAATGCCAATGGGCGACAGGCGGTTTTCTGGAAAAAAAGTGGCGACCGCAAGTATAAGGTGACCTTTATCGATCAGGGTTACTGCTTTAATGCCGGGGAATGGACCTTCCCTGACCTCGCCCTGCATGGCGTTTTTTACCGCAATTATGTCTATGGGCATGTGACCGGATGGGAGTCTTTCGAGCCTTGGCTTTCGCGCATTGAAAACCTTGCTCCCAAGACGGTCCGCGAAATTGCAGGCGATGTTCCACCTGAGTGGTGCGGAAATGATTGGGACGCATTAAAGGCGATGGTGGAGACCGTGATCGAGCGGCGGACAAAAGTACGTGACCTGATTGCGGCTTTCCGGGATTCATCGAGGAATCCGTTCCCGGCATGGGGACAAGTTGTAAGCCAGCAGGCTGCGCAAGCGTACGTGATGTGAGGGCGGCAATTAAGAGAAGCCATTTCATAATGGTTCAATTAGGTTTGGTGGAGGATAAGCATCTTGGAGCGAAGCGACACGATGAAAGACCTACAATGCAGCTTCTTTCTCCTGCGGTATGTGCCGGACGCAGTGAAGAATGAGTTTGTCAACTTTGGTCTGGTCCTGTTGTCTCCGGCTGCGCCGGCCGAACTGCGTTTTAGTAAAGACTGGTCAAGGGTGCGTGGATTGGATCCCCAGGCAGATCTTGAACTGCTGGAGGCACTTGAGAATGAGTTGCGTGACAATCGGGACCGGGAGGCGATTCTCAAGAAGATTGAGGATTCCTTTTCTAATGCCGTACAGGTGTCGGAGATCAAGGCCATCCTGGCGGATTCTCCGGCACAAGAAGCAGACTTCCTGGCAGGTCTCTATCTTGATTCTCGGCGTCGACGTTCGATTCGCGAGGCCAGCGCGCGCCAGACTATTTTCAGGCGAATGCGCTCAGAGTTCGAACGCGCGGGCGCGTGGCAGGCAATGAATCAGAATATTGCGGTCGCAAAGTACACGCGTACCGGCGACCCATTGAAGATCGATTGCGGCTACCAGGCAACTTCCACAATCAAGATGTTTCATGCTACTTCGTTGAAAAACGATGTGAATACCGCCAAGGTGCTGGCTTTTACCTTCCCCCGGCTGGCGGAAGGAATCAGGAGAGCGGAAGGCCGGCAGGCGGAGCTGACTGCCGTGGTGGAAGATGATCTCAATCGCACGGATCAAAGTATTGGTTTTGCCCTGGAGATTCTGCAACAGCAGGCCATCCAGATTGCTCCGGTCAGCCAAATAGGGGAAATCGCCGCAACCGCAGCGAGAGAAGTGGGACTGGGTTAAACTCTCTCACTCAGGTAAGCACAAAATGGACAAGAACAAAATATGGGATTTACTAGCCACCCTGCTCATAGCGGGCATGGGCCTATTCACGGCCTATGTTTGTTTCGGGATTTTGGATTCGCAAGCCGATGCAAAGATCCATAACTATTCTGTTCAAGGAGCGATTGCCGGGGCGCTGATTTCCACCAGTCTCTTAGCTTCAGGTTATTTACATCTTCGAAAATCCAGCGACGAACTCGACAAGCTTCGGAAACGAAATGAAGAGTTGCAGCAGAAAATCATTCGAGGCGCCCCGCACCCGCCCGGATTTGAAACAGAGGTGGATGAGCGGCAAAGAATAGTCCTGGCAAGGCCGTGGGATTGGCAGCCTCGCGGCGGCGTGATTTTCGATTTCCAACAGCGTGCGGAGAAGATGCAACCAAAAGACCTATTTCCGGCTGCCTTCCGGGTTTGGTTCGTCCCCATAGGGGTAGAAACCGAAAGCGAGTTTTATGAAAAATATCGGCAGAGCATTCCGGCCAACCCGACAGTCGCGGCGCACACGGTAGAATTTGTCCATCTTGGCGGTGAACCAAGTAGCATAAAGAGCCTCAAGCTCATTGCTCATCATTTTGCCCAGGTCACAACTCTAGTAAACCCCGTTACTAAACAAGTAGAAAGACCGTGGAGATACCTCACCAAAGAGGAATTCGATCGGCTTCGTGCAGAGGCCAATTCAACAACCGAATCTAGCGAATCCACAGCGCCGGAACAAATCAACGGTCCGCAGCCTGTCCCTGCTGCTGTTCCCGCTGGCCCGCCTAAAGTCACCGCCGTTGCGGTTTCTGTGATGCAAGTTGTTTGTTTTCACAAAGAACTCAAAAAAATCTTTTATTTTGACTTCATTGACGATGGAGAGGACTTCCCCAATTCAAGCGCGCAATTCAACCAAGTCCTGGATTCAATGAGGTTCTTAACCTGAGTTGAATCTTTAGCTCAATTACTTTTTGCTATGAGAGCGCCTGGCAGAACATTCGGTCGGCTTCGGTTCCTTGCCCCAGCCAAAGGCCCGGAACCGGTCTCCTTCAATAATCCTGGTGCGAATGCCGTCGATTTCCGGCGGGATGGAGGAGCGCAGCTTGCCTTGCTCGACATAAATTACCAATGCCGGCTCACCGGGGCCGTCTTCACTCCGGCCTACCCCCACACCCATGATTCCCTCCTGCCCCATCAGATCGCGGACGCGAGCATCTTTGATTGTGGTTGCCCGGTTGATGCCGTCAAGGGACAGCGCCGGAGGCTGTCCGGCGTTGTAGATTAACTTGGTACGAACACCCTCGAGCTGCGCCGGGACAGGTCTTTCGGCAGCCCCGTTCAAAAAGATGGTTACGGCGCTTTCTTTAGGATTGTCTTCGCTGATACCAACCCCAACTCGGCTGACTGCCGGATCTTGCATCAGCTCAGCAGCATATTTTTCCTTCATACTGGCAGCGCGCTCTAACTCCTGGGTAGAGAGGGTGGCCGAATTGCCGGTGTTTCCACCTCCGTTTGCGCCGGGGTTGCTGGACGTTGGAGCGCAGCTCACAGCGTGGTCCCCTCCACCCACGATGGTAGCGGCGTTTGCGCCGCTTTGAAAAGCATTGAGCACATCAGTGATTGGATTTGCAGAGGTACTGGTGCTGTTTCCTGCATAAAGCAGTGCTACGGGTCGGGCGGTGTCCGCAGTCACGATCAGGGAGCCGGAGTCGCCTGAAGCGCTGAACGTACCGCCATTCACGATGACCTGGTTGCTAAAGGTAGAGGTAAAAGCCTTGGCGCCGCCACAGGCTGACTCGTAATCGACTGAAACGGTGGTGCTGACAGACTGCAAGGTCGAGCAGGTCAAACCGCTGCTCCTGCCGCTTTTTGCTACCCGCTCAGCGGTTGCCAGCACGGTCGCGGGGACTGCCAAAGTGCTCGAAGGTGGGGCGGCCGCAATGCTGGATGCCCCTTGAGCGCCAAGATCAAGAATACTGCCCGTGGTATCGACCTTCCCCGTCACAATTTGGGCAATGGCAGCATCTACGTTGCTGGGCGCAGGCCCGGTAGTACCGCTGGCCGGTTTCAGCGCGGCGCTCTGAGTAAGATTGGCAACCACGACTCCCGGGGCGCAGTTGTTGTCCACCAATCCCGGCTGTCCAATCGGATCTCCGGCAGTTCCACGATCCGACTTGTCCAGTACATGGTTATTGCTCAAGATGAAGAAAGTCCCATTGCGAACAACCAGGCTGCCAAGTGTCCCGGAACAGCAGGTGATCGTCGTGCCATTGTTGACCAGGTCGGTCGAGTTGCCGCCGGTCGTGCCCAGTTTGATTGCTCCGGCCTGTGTTTGCGCGTTGTCGCTCGAAAATACTACGATCGCACTGGCGTTGGCGCTCTTGCTGGAGTCCGCCTGCGAAGTAGCTGTAATGGTGACTGTGTTGGACGAGGGAAACGAAGCCGGCGCAGTGTACTTTCCCATATTGTCGATCGTGCCAACAGCGCTGTTCCCGCCCGCGATACTGTTCACACTCCAATTGGAGGGTATCAAGGCGGATGTTCCTACGCTGGGGTTGAACGCATTGAACTGCTGCGTTCCACTGAGCGTTACAGTAGCCGAGCTTGGAGAGACACTGATGGAAGGCGGCGGGGGTGGCGGAGGCGGCGTGCTTCCGCCCCCGCCGCAAGAAACTACACCCAGAATCAAACAAGATCCAAGAATGAATTTGCAGAAATTGCGCATGGAAAAATAGGCTCCCTTGCTTTACACAATAAACACGGCGAGTTGCTTAAAAGTCGCTGTCAAAGTTTTGTCCCTGTGCGGATTCCCCATCCAGAGTAGTAGCGCAACGATAGCGAATGGTTGTATGAAGGGCGAGAAGTTTTACACAAAAGTCTAGTCGGGCAAGGCGTCGAAAGGCCATGAACGCAGTGTGGGCCACAGATCAAACCTTACTGCGGATTCGCGCAGATGTAGGCGGATTCTATCTTGCTGTTTTGTCGTATATCGTGAAAGGCTCCCCACCAGCAGCTAGCAGCTAGCAGCCAGTAGCTAGAAGCTAGAAGCTCCCTCACCCAATGTCTTCGTTGAAGCCCTCCAAGTAGTTCCTGACCGCCACCATGAACTGGTCTGCATCCGCGCCGTCAACAATACGGTGATCGTAGCCGAGAGTCAGCCGGATGATATGGCGGATGGCAATCGAGTCGTTGCCATCTTCATCGGTTATCACTACCGGTTCTTTAAAAATGCCTCCCATGCCCAAGATGGCAACTTGTGGCTGGAGAATGATCGGCGTGCCAAACTGTGGACCGAAGATCCCTGGGTTGGTAATGGTTATCGTCCCGCCTTGGACCTCGTCGGGAACAAGTTTCTTGCTGCGGGCACGCTCGCCCAGATTGGTGATAGCCTTTTGCAATCCAACGAAACTCAAGTTCTCCGCCTGCTTCACCACCGGTACGATCAGTCCCCACTCAAGCGCAACCGCAATACCGATGTTGATGTTCTTGTGGTACTGGATGGCGTCGCCTACCACCGATGAATTGACAATGGGCTTTACCCGGATGCCATGCATGAGCGCCTTGGCGATGAACGGCATGAAGGTCAGCTTCACGCCCGAGCGGGCCTCCCACTGTTTGCGAGTTTTCTCGCGCAGCTTCACGATGCGGGTCATGTCCATTTTGAAGACCGTATGCACGTGCGCGCTGGTGCGGCGCGACTCCACCATGCGCTCGGCAATCTTCTTTCGCATCGGCGTCATCGGTACTAACTCGCCCTGAAGCTCAGGAAGTGCCGGCCCTGCAGAAGGCGCTGTTGGCCGAGGTTGGGGCGCCTGTGGCTGCGTTTGAGCGGCCGGGGCTTGAACTGGCTGTGCTACCGGCTGACGAACAGGCTGAGATGGAGTTGTCGGGCGTGCGCCGCCGGGGCCATGTTGCTGAATAAAATCCTGGATATCGTGCTTGGTAATTCGTCCACCTAATCCGGTACCGGGGACCGCGCCCAGATCCACGTTGCTTTCGCGGGCCATGCGACGCACCAGCGGTGATGAACGGATGCGTTCACCGTGTTGCGCCCGGTCTGCGGCCGGGAAGTCAATCACCTGTTCGCGCTGCTGCACGGGTACAGGCTTGGCGGCAGTTTCCGCCGGACGAGAGGCAATGGCAGGTACCGCAGCAGGAGCCTGCGCCGGAGCGCCTGCCCCTCCAATGACCGCAACCACCGTATTGACCTGGACGGTGCTGCCCTCCGCTACCTTGATTTCGCGCAGAACGCCGCTCGACGGAGCGGGAATCTCCGCATCGACCTTGTCGGTGGAGATTTCAAACAGCGGTTCATCGCGCTGGATCTTGTCGCCCACTTTCTTCAGCCACTTGGTAATTGTGCCTTCAAAAATGGACTCGCCCATCTGCGGCATGATCACGTCTATCCCGGGGCCCCCGTTGCTGCCGCTCACTGTTGCCGGTGTCTGTACTGGAGAAGTAGTCTCTGTGGTTGGAGGCTGCTTGGGCGTGGAAGTTCCATCCGCCTGAGGAGTCGATTTCACCTGTGCAGGCCCGTCGGTAGAGGGCGCACCATCGGTAGTTCTTGCTGTGGTCTGTGCTGGCTGGGGCGCGGGAACGTTCGTTGCAGCGGCGCTGCCTTCGGCATCGATCAGGCCAACCACCGTGTTCACTTGGACTGTGGCGCCTTCGCTAACTTTGATTTCTTTCAGAATGCCGCTGGCAGGCGCTGGTATCTCCGCGTCAACCTTGTCAGTAGAGATTTCAAACAGCGGCTCGTCACGCTGGACTTTGTCTCCGGGCTTTTTCAGCCATTTGGTGATCGTGCCTTCAAAAATAGACTCCCCCATCTGGGGCATGATTACTTCAGTTGGCATTCGTTCCTTCCACAGAGTATGAATCGGGTGGTTAGAGCAACTAGTGATTATAAATGTTTTTGTGAATCCCGAGCGAAGCGCAGAATTTCTATGACCGCTGCATTCAAGACGGATTGCAGCGAAGCAGCTGGGCTTGACCCATCACCAGATCACTCGATTCTCATTCTCCAGTGATCCACGCAAACTGTTGCACAGTGAGCGGCACTACCGAGAGCCTTCCCTGGCGTACCAGCGGGGACTCCGAGAAAAGTTTGTGCGCCTTTACCTCCGCCAGCGTCACTGGCTTTGGCAGCGGCTTGCCGGCCTTGATTCTTACCAGCGGGACTTTAGGATCGCTGGCGTCGACCGATTCCACGGTTGCCGTGCCCACAGCCTGGCGCTCGTCTCCAGTGTGGTAGATAACCAGTTTGGCGCCCTTGGGCATCTCGCGCAAATATTTGACCGCAACCGGGTTGGTCACGCCATCCCACACGGTGGCCTTGTCGCGTTGCAGATCGGCAAAGCTGTAGACAGTTGGTTCGGTTTTGAGGAGATAGTGCATAGTGAATTTCAAATTGTAAATTTCAAATTGAAAATTTTAAATCTCCTAGTACTGATGCAGCTTCCTCGCCTCTCGCACCACATCTTCTACCTTCGGCAAAAAAAAGTGCTCCAGCGGCGGCGAAAAAGGGACCGGTGTATCGAGCGCGGTAATGCGCACGATCGGGCCGTCGAGATCGTCAAAGGCTTCTTCGTTGATGATGGCTGCAAGCTCTCCGGCCAGGCCGCCTGTCTTAGTATCTTCATGTAACAGGATGACCTTGTTGGTCTTCTTGACCGTCTGAACAATCGCCTCGTGATCGAGCGGCATCAAAGTCCGCAGATCAACGATTTCAACTTCAATCCCTTCTTTGGCCAGGATGTCGGCTGCCTCCTGTGCTGTGTGAACCATAGCGGCATAGGTGATGATGCTGAGATCGCGGCCTTCGCGATGCAACCGGGCCTTGCCGATGGGAACTGTGGCATCGCCCTCGGGGACTTCTTCTTTGATCCGGCGATAGAGGAATTTGTGCTCTAGAAAGAGCACCGGGTTGTTGTCGCGAATGGCGGACTTGATCAACCCCTTGGCATCGGTGGGAGTAGCGGGAGCAACCACCTTCATTCCCGGCGTGTGCACAAAGTGCATCTCCGGGTTCTGGGAATGGAACGGGCCGCCATGCACTCCGCCGCCGGCGGGGCCCCGCAGGACCAGAGGAGCAGGGGCATTCCAGCGATAGTGAGATTTGGCCACCATGTTTACGATCTGGTTGAAGGCGCAGCCAATGAAGTCCATGAATTGAAATTCGGCCACGGGCCTCATGCCGGTGAGTGAAGCCCCAAAGGCCGCACCCACAATAGCAGACTCGGCAATGGGGGTATCGATCACCCGTTGCGGACCGAACTGGTGGATAAAGCCGTCGGTAACTTTAAACGCGCCACCGTAGACTCCAATGTCTTCGCCAATGCAAAAGACCGTGGGATCAGCTTCCATCTCTTCCCACAGCCCCTGCCGGATTGCTTCAAGGTACGTTGCCTGTGCCATAGTTGAACAACTTTTACCGCTGATTAACGCCGATGAACGCTGATCAAAATCTGTCGCTAAATTAAACGACATGATTTAAGACCGATTCGCCAGCTGCTAGAAGCTAGTAGCTCTTACCTAAAATGTATCGCCGCTTCGCTCTCTTTCAGCTTGCCTGAACCACGTTTGGTCTTCGGTACGCCGTACTTAGGCTTGATCTTGTGGCAGCTCTCGTCGCAGTAGACGCCTTCGGCGGCAATGTGCGGCTCGGGCATGGGAGAGTTCACTGCAAATTCGCGTTCGGCTTCCAGTTCCTTTTCTACTTCATCGATCAGCTTCTGGTTCTGCTCGGACGTGAGCCACTTCTTACCCAACAGGAATTTCTCAAAACGATCAATAGGATCGCGCTTGCGCCAGAATTCGTGCATCTCTTTCGGGACATAGGCGGCAGCATCATGAATAGCATGGCCCTTCATGCGCATCATCTTGGCCTCGATCATAGTCGGGCCTTCGCCGCGATGGGCGCGCTCCACTGCTTCGTAAGTGGCATCGTAAACCTGGCAGGCATCGGTCCCGTCGATAATCACCCCTGGCATACCGTAGCCGATGGCGCGATTGGCCAAGTCCTTGACTCCAACCTGGTACTCGGTTGGAGTCGAGTAGGCCCAAAGATTGCTCTCGACAATCAGCACTAAGCCCAGTTTGCGTACTGCGGCAAAATTGATCCCTTCGTAGCTGACTCCGGTAGATTGGCCACCATCGCCGATCCAGGTGAGGCAGGCAAGCTCTTTGCCTTGCAGACGGGCCCCCAGCGAGACACCCGCCATTACAGGAAGCAGGTCGCCGAGCATAGAGATCGGCGAAACCATGTTGCGCTTCTCAATGTCGCCGTAATGAGACGTACCGTCTTTGCCGTGCGTAGGAGAGCCGGCCTTGGCCATGTACTGCATCATGATGTCGCGGGCATGGAAGCCGCGCACCAGTTGCGATCCCTGGTTACGAATCATGGGCGCAAACCAATCATCGGGGCCCAGCGCAAAAGCGGAGGCGCATGAGCAGGCCTCTTGTCCCAATCCAAAATAGACGCCGCCTACAACCTTGCCCTGCTTGTAGAGGTTTTCAAGCGCCTGTTCCATCCGGCGGTTAAACAGCATCCAGCGATAAAGCTCAAGGTACTGCTCTTTCTTCAGGTACTTGGATTCGCGGATAGGAGGGACAGGCGTATCAAGCTGGCCACGAATCTCGTAGTGGACTTCCGGACCCTGGCTTACCTCGACGACCTCGAACTCCGGCCGCTCCAGCCGCCAGTCAGGGATGCCATATTTGTTGAGTTGCGGCTCCGGCCCTTTGCCGGCCGTCTTTGCGCGTAGGCCGCTGCCATTGGAAGAGATTCCGGCTTTAGCAGTTTGCCTGGAATGGTTGGAGGTCTTGCCCGTTTTTGCTTTTGTCGCCATGAGACGAATAACAGTTTATACCTTTCTGCTTCCACTCGCAGCGACAGGCGAATCAGGACTAATCACTAGGGAAGTTTCACGCCTTCGCGTTCCTATGCGTGAGCGCCGATCTTCCGATGCGATTGACTTCGTCATTGGAACCACATTAGATTTGGCAATAGCGCTAGGGGCGCATCCAGTCCGCGGAAAGGGCCGTGCCCACCCACCGAAAGAAAACTGAAGGTTACGAACCTTCTTTCAGCCTGATTCGTGCGGACTCCAGGCATGTAGTGAAAGGAGATTCGTATGTCTGACGCACTTCCTCTTCCGCCTCGTCCTAACCTTGAGCAATACCAGAAGCTCGCTAAAGACTTCCAATACGCTTGCAAATCTGGCGATCCCGGCGCAATTCGCCAATGGGCCGTGCGCTGGGTAGAAAAGATTCTTCGGCTGAAAGGCCTGGAGATCACGTCTGAAGTCCGAAGACAGATTAACAACGAAGCGGAACGGATCGAGCATCGCTGGCACAAATTCAAGAAGAAGAATGAACGCGCTGGGCGGTGCACGCTGGCCGACGCGCAATTCTTTGTCGCGCAAGGTCATGGCTTCGCTAGCTGGCCGAAGTTCACGAAACACCTTGACGCACTGGTGCGCGCTAATTCGACAGTCTCGACGTTCGAAGCGGCGGTGGATGCTATCGTCAGGGGCGACTTGGTGGGACTCGAGAAACTGCTGAGCCAGAATCCGGGGTTGGTGCGGGCGCGGTCGACGCGAGAACATCGCTCGACGCTGCTCCATTATGTCTCTGCGAACGGCGTCGAGGACTTCCGCCAGAAGACGCCGAAAAACATAGTCGAGATCGCGAAGCTACTGCTAAAGGCCGGCTCAGATGTGAATGCGGAGTCAGAGGCGTATGGCGGCCGATCGACAACGCTGGGATTGACGGCGACGAGTTGCCATCCACAAAACGCCGGCGTGCAGTTGCCGCTGATGGAGTTGCTGATCGGCCATGGCGCAATCATAGACGGTCCGGATGCAGGCAGCGCGGTCAATGCTTGCCTGCATAACGGGCGCGGCGAGGCGGCTGAGTTCTTTGCGAGTCACGGCGCGCAATTAGATCTGGAAGGAGCCGCCGGAGTCGGACGGCTCGACATCGTCAAAAGCTTCTTTAACGGCGACGGCAGCCTGAAGTCAACTGCGACGGACGAACAAATGGACGAACAAATGAAGGACGGTTTTGCCTGGGCCTGTGAATTCGGCCGAACCAGTGTCGTTGATTTCCTGTTGCAAAGAGGTATGAAGGTGGACGCGAAGCTCAAGCATGACGGAGAGACTGGCCTCCATTGGGCCGCGTACGAGGGACACGTGGACACCGTCAAGCTGCTACTCGATCGCGGCGCACCCATCGACGTGAAAGACGAAAGTTATGGAGGAACACCCCTGGGCTGGGCGCTCTATGGTTGGGGCGCCCCGGAGCGTACTCAACGCGAATCCTACTACGAAGTGGTCGCGCTTCTGGTGCGGGCCGGCGCAAAACTGGCCCCGGAGTGGTATCAGGAGAATGAAGACCGGCAACGCGCCGCAGAGAAAATGCGGTCTGACTCGCGCATGCTGGCGGCGCTCCGTGGCGATTGCAACCCTTGAATGTTCTTTATTGGTGGGGATTCCTCACTGCGTTCGGAATATGAAGCTAACCCAGAAAAATATCTTCTTCCCCGGCCAACTTCCGCAATTCGGCAGGAGCACGGGCCGGGGTGTCCTCGGGAGAACGCAAAAGAGAATCTAGCGATTCCAGCCACAACGTCTGCGCTTCAAACACCCGGCCAAAATTGCGGGAGACCATCTCTGCCATCTCCTCCAACGATGGCAGCTTTCTTAACGGATCAAGCAAGGCCAACTCCTGCGCCAGCGATGTTACTGGCTTGTCCGCAATACCGCAGGGAATAATCAGTTTGAAGTAATCCAGATTGGTGCTCACATTGAAAGCAAAGCCGTGTGAGGTAACGGCCCGCGAGATGTGGATACCGATGGCTGCGATCTTGGCCGGCTCGTCCGCCTCCGTCCAGACGCCGGTAAGGCCTTGGATTCGCTGGGTGACCACACCCAGATCGCCGCAACTCCGGATCAGCGTCTCTTCGATCTTGCGAACAAACTCAACAGCCCCCATGCGCGGAGTAAAGCTACGCAGATCAAAGATGGGATAACCCACGAGCTGTCCTGGCCCGTGAAAGGTCACATCGCCTCCGCGGTTGGTCTCAAACAGTTCAATCCCTTGGCTCGCCAGAAAATCACGCGAGGCGACAATATTCTGCATGGTGGCATTACGGCCCAGCGTAATTACCGAAGGATGCTCCAGCAGCAGCAGGGTGTGGCCGATCCGTCCTTCTTTGACCATGTGCACAACCGTCCGCTGAAGGTCCAGGGCGGTGGAGTAATCGACCCGGCCCAGACAAAGGACGTTAATCACCCGAAGCTGCATAATTTAATTGTATGGCAGTTGTGGCCTCATAAGTTTTTCTTGCCTTCTGCGGGCGCTTCAGCAATGATGCAGCCATGAATAAGAGAACCATTCTCATTGCAGCTTTTCTGTTCCTGGCGTCTTTTTTGGCGGCAGCGCAATCCTCGCCATCTGAAACTTCGATCGACACCAATGCCATGACCAAAGAGACCCAGCAGATGGACCAGCACAATAACAAGATGGGTCTTTTCTGGTGGATACCGGTAGAGTTCTGGGAGCAGAGCGCGATTGAATCAGGAGGGAACCTGGAGGAGATCCGGAAGCAGTTTGCGCCCCTGCGGGAATACACCATGTTTGTCGTGGGAGTCGGCAATCTCAAGGTTGGAACGATTACCTGGCTTCCCGAAGCCGAGATCCGCAGCAGCGTCGTTCTGCGCGACCAATCCGGCAATACCTACAAGCCTGTGGACAAAGTGTCTGCCGAAGCCCAGGCCATATCCGACATTCTCAAACCTGTATTTAAAAACATTCTCGGACCAATGGCAGAAGGCTTGAATGTAGTGTATTTTCCCACCAAAGACAGCGCTGGCAACGAATTTGCTAATCCTCGCCGCCGCACCGAGTTCTCCCTTCTGGTTGCCAACTTAATGGGACCAGCCACCAGCACTTATACCTGGAGGCTGCCGCTTACCTCGCTGCTGCCACCCAAATTCTGTCCGGTGGGCAAGGAAAAGGTGGACGCTAACTGGAAGTATTGTCCCTGGCACGGCAACAAACTGGATACCGATTCTACGCCAACATCCACTCCAGCCAAACGTTAAGCTTGATTTGGGCTCATGAGTTAATCGATTTTCCCTCTACTGCGCTAAAGGCATCCAGCAATCCTTCTGCGACCGTCGGATGGGCGTGGATGGTAAACATCAAATCTTCTACTGTGCCTTCCAACTCCAGGGCCGTGACGGCCTCCGCGATGATCTCTGTAGCTACCGGGCCGATGATATGCACGCCCAGAATCTCACCATATTTGGCCTCGGACACCACTTTGATAAAGCCTTCATGGTGATTCATGATGCTGGCCTTGGAATTGGCAGTAAAGGGAAACTTGCCAATTTTTACCTGGTAGCCTGCTTCTTTGGCCTTGGCTTCGGTCAGGCCTACGCTGCCAATCTGAGGCTCGCAATAGGTACATCCGGGAATTCGATTTTTGTTGACTGGCTTCGCCGGCTTGCCGGCCATCCTGGTTACCGCCACAATGCCGCACATGCCGGCTACATGGGCAAGCTGCGGCAGGCCGGCAACGATGTCTCCAATGGCGTAGATGCCCTTTTCTCCAGTCTCCATCCATTCGTTCACATGGACGAACCCACGCTCGGTCTTGATGTTCGGCGTCTTGTCCAGGCCAACATTGTCGGTGTTCGGCCCGCGACCCACCGCCACCAGGACTTTTTCAGCTTCCAGCCGCTGTTGATTTTCTCCCTGCGGCGTAAAGATCACGGCCACGCCGTCTTTGGTCTTTTCCACCTTCTCAACTTTGGTGTTGACGAAGCAGTTGATGCCTTTCTTCTTGAAAGAACGCAACAGCTCTTTGGAGACCTCCTCATCTTCCACCGGAACCAGCCGGGGCAGCGCCTCGATCACAGTTATCTCGACCCCGAATGACCTGTAGATTGAAGCAAATTCCACGCCCACCGCTCCCGAACCAATGACCACCAAAGACTTGGGGACGGCTGCAAGGCTCAGGACTTCTATATTGGTCAGGATCCTGGCATCAGCTTCCAGGCCGGGCAACATGCGGGCAAAGGAGCCCGTAGCGAGAATAATGTTCTTGGTCTTGATTTGCGTAGTGTCGCTCCCGGCTTTGGCCGACACGTCGATGGTATGAATCCCATTCTTTGCCGGGCCAGTCAGACGTCCGAAACCCAGGACCCGGTCAACCTTGTTTTTGCGCACCAGAAAATCGAGGCCCTTGGTATGCTTGGCCACAATCTTGTCCTTGCGGTCCTGGACTACTTTCCAATTCAACTTGGTTGGACCAACGCCCTCAATGCCATATTCCTGCGCCGCCTTGAGATGATCATAGATCTCCGCGTTAAACAAAAGGGCCTTGGTTGGAATACAACCCACGTGCAGGCACGTGCCTCCCAGCTTTTCTTCCTTTTCAATCAGACAGGTCTTCAGTCCCAGTTGGCCTGCGCGGAACGCGGCAGTGTATCCCCCAGGGCCCGAGCCGATGATGGCAACATCATAAATAGTTTCTGGCAATGCAATGCTCCCCTTAAGCAAAAATCGTATGAGCCAAAACAGGTGATTGTAAATGAGCGCGCATCGCAGCGGTACTCACCCGATGCTCATGATTGCTCATGATCTTCGCCCATTAGATAAGAAAACTATTGTGAAAGATTCGACCGTATAATTGAGAGCTTCTATGAGAATGCATACAGACTATCTGGTGTGGTGGATCGTCGTAGGACTGGTTGCCGGCTGGGCAACTGGAAAGATCATGCGTGGCAAAGGCTACGGCGTGGTGATGGACACGATCTTGGGCATGGTCGGAGCAGTGATAGGCGGCTGGATCATGCGTCGACTTGGTTTTCGCGGTCAGGGCGGCTTGCTGTACACCATTCTGGTGGCCATTGGAGGAGCGGTTGTCCTCACCTGGATTGTACGTAAGATCACGAAATAGGGGTGTTGCCGGCCCTTGTCTTTACAAAGCCTGCCTTGAAACAATCGAATCAATTGAATCGTTTTGTCCTTGACTATTATAGCAAGGCTAGTTATAACAGTTTTTAGCTGGCCAGCTAATCTATTTCTTAGGAACACTCTGACTATGAAACACTGGCAAACCATGTTCGGTAATAAGGTCAAGGAGCTCCGCAGAGAGGCAGGTTTCTCTCAGGAGGCCCTGGCTGATGAGGCTGGGATCCATCGCAGCCATTTGGGAAAAATCGAGCGCGGAACAATCGATATTACCCTTTCAACCATGATCAAGATCGCCCGGATTTTGCAGGTCAAGCCGAGCGTGCTGCTTTACGGGATTGGCTCAAAAGCATAGCTCTGGCAGCCGCAACGTCCACAGCAAATCTGGAACTTGATCACCGGCAGATACTTAACTACGCCGCTGGATTCAAAAAGGATTTGGCGGCGTCTTCGCAACTTTCTTGATTGGATCAATGCAACAGTTTGGCTGCATCCTTGGCGAAATATGTCAGTATCATCTCTGCTCCTGCGCGCCGGATCGACTGGAGTGATTCAAGCATCACCCGGTCACGATCCAGCCACCCATTGCGGATCGCCGCCTGCAACATGGCATACTCGCCTGAAACCTGATAAGCAGCCAGTGGAAGGTCGAAGCGACGCCGGGCCTCGGAGATTACATCCAGATAAGGCATGGCGGGCTTGACCATGATCATGTCCGCGCCCTCCTCGATGTCCAACGCGATCTCGCGCATAGCTTCACGCAGGTTGCCGCCATCCATCTGGTAGGAGCGGCGGTCTCCGAACTGCGGGGTAGAGTCGGCAGCCTCGCGAAACGGGCCGTAAAACCCCGACGCAAATTTAGCAGCGTAAGACAAAATAGGCGTATTGGCGAAACCCGCTCCGTCAAGCCCCTTGCGGATCGCGGCTACCCGGCCATCCATCATGTCGGAAGGCGCAATAATGTCCATGCCTGCTCTGGCCAGGGAGACTGCAGTCTTAGCCAGAATCTCCAGCGAAGGATCATTCAGGATCTCAAATTCCGGCTCTGCCGCCGGCTGGGCGGCCGCCCCGCTGCCCGTTTTCGCTGAAGAAGCCACGGGCTGCTTCTTCTTTTCAACAATCCCGCAGTGGCCGTGCGACATGTATTCGCACAGGCAGACATCACCGATCACCACCAAGTCACGGATCTCGTTTTTGATGGCACGGGTAGCGCGCTGCACAATTCCATCATCGGCCCACGCCCCGGTTGCTACTTCGTCTTTTTTCTCCGGCAGGCCAAACAGGATGATGCCTCCCAACCCCAAAGACTTGCTCTCTCTAGCTTCTTTGACCGCTTCGTCGATCGACAGGTTGAAGACCCCCGGCATGGAGGAAATCTCTTTGCGCACGCCCTCTCCAGGGCAGACAAATAACGGATAAATAAAGTTCGTCGGGGTAAGACGGGTTTCACGCACCAGGGAACGCAAAGGCTCCGATCGGCGCATCCTTCTAAGGCGGGTGGCTGGAAAAGACATTTGAAAAAGTTTAGCAGACTATTTTCGGCAAGCGAAAGAGCATAGTGCGCAATCCAAAGTCTCCTGGCTGAGCTCAAGCTTTTTCAAAGTGGCTTGCATATATATGGATTGGAAAAATGATGCCCTTCGAAATGTTTTTAAGGATGATTACTAGCTTTTCTCTGGAGCACTATTCGTGAAAATCTTGTCCTGCCCGCGAAGATTTTCTTTGCTTTTCCTTTGTGCCCTTTACCTTATCGCACTAAGCTTGAGAAGGGGAACGTTGTGGTTAGGTTCCTCTGCGTTCTCCGCTCTTTCTTGCGACCTTGGAGCCTGCCCTTGAGCGGAGCGAACGGGTAAAGTTTTTTGGCTTTGCTTTTTGGTTGCGGCTATGCCGCGCTGTGGTTAAGGGTTTTGGTTTTCCTCCGCTTCCTCAGTTCCTCCGTGTTTCAAAGGTTTTGTTTTTGGTTGCGGCTATGCCGCGATTCCCTACGCTTTTGAAGTGGCGGATTCTATCGCACGCAGGCTGGCCGTTGCTAGGCGCTTTTGTTATTTTTTTATGAAGTTATTGGCACATGTCCTGGAGTTTTGGAGCTTGGATTAGAAGCTCGAAAGAATTTGCCTCAACGCGCAACGTACAGGTTGAGTCAACTTGAAGTTTTCTAACCCTAATATTTGGTTCTTCCACTCTGCTATCTTCAAAGAATGCAGAATTTTATGACTGAAGAGCACTGGACTGCGGTAGACCGCTACTTTACCGATCTGTTCCTGCCCTCCGATCCGATGCTGGAGGCAGCACTGGAAGCCAGCACTGCGGCTGGGCTGCCAACGATCAATGTTTCACCGCCTCAAGGTAAGCTTCTTCACCTTCTGGCGCGGCTTCAAGGCGCGTGCACCATCCTGGAGCTTGGCACGCTGGGCGGATATAGCACGATCTGGCTGGCGCGGGCATTGCCCGCCGATGGCCGCCTGATCACGCTGGAGGCCGATTCGAAGCACGCTGATGTTGCCAGCGCTAATATCGCTCGCGCCGGTCTCGCGGGCATCGTTGAGCTCCGCCTAGGGCGGGCACAGGAGACGCTGCCGCAACTCGCCGCCGAGGGGCGCGGCCCCTTTGATCTGATCTTCATCGATGCCGACAAGCCCGGTTATCCGGATTACTTCGCATGGGCGCTCAAACTCTCCCGGCGCGGCACCTTGATCATCGCCGATAATGTTGTGCGTAAAGGAGCGGTGATTGATGGCGACAGCAGCGACCCCAACGTCCAGGGGATGCGCCGCTTCAACGAGATACTTGCTGCTGAGCCGCGCGTGAGCGCCACTGCCATCCAGACCGTGGGCAGTAAAGGGTATGATGGCTTTGCACTTGCGCTTGTCACTGCTTAGATCACCCGCTTGCTGGTTCAGTAGCAATTGTGGAAGATCGCTGCATTCTCCAGATCAGCTCTTTTTCCCTTGAGCGCCGGGTTGCGCTACCATTTTGATTGCATGTCTCCGCAGCCGTTGCAATACAACTCGTCCCGTGTTCTGGAATTTGATAACTTTCGCGAAGTCCTGGGGATATACCTCTCGTCTCTGCTGGGTAAGGCCCGCGTGGCCCAGCTTGTGCCTACTACTGACCGCGAATGGATCATCCGCCAGCAGCAACTGGCGGATGAAGCACGACGATTTCTGGCCTCCGGCGCTCGCTTCGATTTCTCCGGGCTGTTTGACGCCCAACACCTGTTGGCCAAGGCCCGGATTCCCGGCGCAGTACTGGAGATCAACGAACTCCGGGACATTCTGCTCCTGATTGATAAAGCGGCCGAGTGGCGGGAGATCGCTCTGAACCCGCCCGTTGCCCTGAATGATGGCAGTGGCAGTGGATGGGAGGGCATGCGTGAGCTTTCACTGGGTATCGCGGATTTCACCGCATTGCTGCGTTTCTTCCGCAACAAGATCCTGCCGGACGGTACTCTCGACGACCGTGCCTCGCCGGAACTGGCCCGTATCCGTCGCGAGGTCGAAAAGCAGAAGCGAGTGATTCAGGAATCGTTGCGCAGCTATCTGCGGCAATTGGCCGAAGGCGGCGCTGTCCAGGAAGAGCTGGTCACGATCCGAGGCGAGCGCTTCGTGATTCCAGTCAAGACTGAGCAGCGGCGACGGGTGAATGGCGTGATCCATGGCGCCAGCTCCAGTGGGCAGACGGTCTTTATCGAGCCGCTGGAAACCATTGAGCAGAACAATGATCTGGTCCGCCTGCTGGAAGAAGAGCAGGCTGAAGTGCATCGCATCCTCCTGGAGATGACTGGGCGGATCGCCGAGGAAGCGGATGCGGTCGCCCAGGCCGTAGAGATCATGGCTGAAGTGGAGCTCCAGTTTGCCAAGGCCAGATTTGCCCAGGACTATGATTGCGTACGTCCGGAGCTGACTGGAGATCTTCTCCAGGTGCAGCAGGCTCGCCATCCGCTGTTAGAGCGCAACCTGCGCCAGCGAGGCGGCAAGATTATTCCAGTAAGCATGGAACTGGACGCGGACCACCGCCAGCTCATCATCAGCGGTCCGAATACCGGCGGCAAAACCGTTGGGTTGAAGACCATAGGTTTGCTGGCTCTGATGGCGCAGTCCGGAATTCCTGTGCCTGCCGCTTCTGCGAAGCTGCCGGTGTTTGATTGCGTGTTGGCGGATATTGGCGACTATCAATCCATTGAGCAGAACCTTTCGACCTTTTCTGCCCACGTCACTAACATTGATCTGATCTCTCGCACCGCCACTTCGCATTCTTTGGTCCTGCTGGACGAGCTTGGCTCCGCCACCGATCCCGAAGAAGGCGCTGCGCTGGCCGTAGCCATTGCCGGCCACTTCCGCCAGCTTGGCTCGATCAGTGTGATCTCCACCCATCACACTTCATTGAAAGTCTATGCCGCGAATACCCAGGGAGTCGTGAATGCCGCCGTGGGGTTCGATGAGAAGACCCTTCAGCCCACCTATGAACTGCGCATCGGCGTGCCCGGCGCCTCCGCGGGAATCAACATCGCCCAACGCTTGGGGCTGAATCCGCAGATTATCGAGGCGGCCCGCGCGCGCCTGCATAGCCAGACCCAGGATGTGGCGAAGTTCCTCGACCGGCTGCACTCTGACTTGAAAGAGCTGGAGAGTGAGCGCCAGGCCATCCGCCGTCGCGAGCAGGAGTTGGCCCGGGAGCTGAAGCGCCTGGAATCCGAAGGCGCCCAGGAGCAGCGGCAGAAGACCCGCGAGTTCGAACGCAAGATCGATTCGTTGATGCGCGACTTTGAATACCAGATGCGTGAATCGGTAAACGCCGTGCAGGAGCGGGCTGCGGCCCAAAAGCTGTCGAAAGATGCAGAGCGGCGTATCGCCAAGCTGCGGCGTGAATTCAAAGAGCAGTTCGATGCCTCGATCGTAGCCCACAAGACTGGCGCAGACCAGGGCGACCCGAATGCCCGTCCGCACGAGATAAAGCAGATTTCAGAAGGCGATACCGTCAAGCTCAAGTCTCTGGGACGCACAGCCGTAATCAAGCGCAAGGTTGATGAGAACACCTTTGAGGTCGACGTGGGCGCCATGAAGATGAAGATTCCCCGGCACGACGTAGCCGAAGTGGTAAGCCACGCCGGGAGCTCTCCGGTGGCCGCGGCCCGCGCCAAAGGCATCTCGGTTTCCGTCCAGGACGACATGAGCGCGCCAAGCGAACTCAACGTCATCGGCTTTAACGTCGATGACGCCACGCGCGAGGTGGAAAGGTTCGTTGACCGGGCGTTTCTTGCCGGAATGCCACGCGTTCGGATCGTCCATGGCAGCGGCATGGGCATTTTGAGAAAAGCTCTGCGGCAGTTCCTGCAGAAGCATCCGCACGTAGAAACGGTTACCGAGCCTCCGCAGAACGAAGGAGGAGCAGGAGCGACGGTGGTGGAACTGCGAGTCTAGTTTTTTTATTACATTCCGAACCCGCAAAGGGGAAGGAATCCCTAGGAACGAAGTCAGACATTAGCCGTGAACGCTGGCGTGCCTTTACTTCGCGTCTTTATGTCTTTCCAATTTTTCTCTGTCCTACAAGGTACTTTGAAATCGTGTTTTTCGCGCAAATTTTCCCTAGCGGCGAAGCATGAGACTTGGACCAGTTCCGGCCCCTGATTCCGGCATTCTTCTGTTCCCTCGCTCCCCTGCTTTATTAGCGATTGCAAAGCTCTTTCTGACGCAAAATGTCCTTACGATGTCCTTGGGGTATCCGAAAGGGGTGGGGGGTATTAACGGATTGGTAATTTTCAATTGGTAATTTCTAATTTGCTGGCAGCCCTGGTTTTTCATGTTGTTTGAATAGAGATCAGGCTAGGGAGCTAAAAAAGGCCACGAAAGTTTCCGTCATCGCGGATGACGCAGGTTGATTGGTTCATTATAGGACGGTCCCAGATGGGGAACGGGGGAAAATTCACCCCCAAATTCTCCTCTGCCTGCGTACATCTGCACAAATCAGCGGCATACTTTTGGTTGCGGCTCGGCTGCTCTGTGACCTCTGTGGTCCTCCGCGTCCTCTGTGGTTTTCCTTGGTGTTACCTTCGTGTCCTTCGTGGTTAAAGGTTTTGGTTGCGGCTTGCTGCGCTGTGTTTCAAGGGTGTTGGTTTATCAGTGCTCATCAGTTTGATCAGCGTCATCAGTGGTAAGACTATAATTCTAAGCTGCTATGAAGACTCTCCTGTCCTTAATCTTTCTATGTGCAACTGCCTTTTCCCAGCAGCCGCCGGCAGGCCCAGCCCGGATCTCTGTTCCCGGAGTTACAGGCGTGCTTGAACTCAATGTTGGTTCGGCAACCTGGAAAACTAAAGTACAAAACGACCGGCACCTGACCAGGTTGGACGCTGCTCCCCGGCCCGATCGTCTGCAGATCACCGCTTTCCTGTGGCAAGTCGGATTTCCTGCAACTCCCGCCAGATGCAAAGACGAGTTGTGGCGCGAGACCATGAACCAGGTGCAGGTCAAGCGGGAAAATCTTCAGGAAACAACTGCCGGCCAGATGACCCGCGTTGAGTACATGATTCCGGAGTACAACGGGGCCGCAGTGCGCCAAAAGAACGTCCATGCCTACCTCGGGACCCGCGATCTCTGCGCGGAGGTCCGCGTTGCCAAAATTCTGTTCAATCCAGGCGATCAGAGTTTGTTTGATGACGTTTTGAGCAGCGTCCATCTCTTGCCTGATGAGCCTGGCGCCACAGAAGCGGCGAACAAGCCTGGGACCGACCCGCTGTTTCAAGGCAGCAAGTCTTATTTGTTTGACGGCACCATGGCTTATCTCGACAAAGACTTCTCCTCGGCGGCCGACCTGTTACAAACAACCCTGGACATGGAAAAGCAGAAGCGGACGCTGGAACGTGATGATTTCCGCCTGTTGATCGACAATCTGGCCGTCTCCTACCGCTTCACCCACAATCAGATCAAATCCAAGGAAACACTGGATTATGGTCTTAAGCAGGACCCCAAGTACCCGCTCTTTCATTACGATCTGGCCTGCTACTACGGCGTGGAAGGCGAGATGAACAAAGCTCTGGAAGAACTCCGCTCCACTTATCAAAACAAGGGAGAACTCAGCTCATCCGACCGGCTGGCGGATCCCCTGCAGGAAGGCTGTTTCGGAAAATTCCTCAGGAACAAGCAATTCGTGAATGCAGTTAAGGAGATGCAGGGCCAGTAGATGGGATCGGGTGATCCGGGCATCGGGAGATCCGGTGATCTGAGAAGAGGTTTATCTGGCGCTCATCAGCGAAATCAGCGGCAACATCGATTTTTCCTTGCGTTCATTCGCGGCCAAGTTTTTATGTTTCAGCGGCTGAGCATTCTCTGCTCTTTCTTGCGACCTTGGAGCCTGCCCTTGAGCGGAGCGAAGGGGTAAAGTTTTTGACTTTGCTTTTTGGTCTTTGCTTTTCTTGCCTGATTCGCGTCTTTTCGCGTTCATTCGCGTCTCAAGGGTTTGCTGCTACTAGCAGCCAGCAGCTTTTTCCAACGCTTGTTCCAGATCGCCAATCAGGTCATCCACATGCTCCAAACCAATCGAAAGCCGCAACAGGTTTGCCGGACTGCGTGTGGTTGCGCCTTCCACCGACGCCCGATGCTCAATCAGGCTGTGTGGCCCGCCCAGGCTGGTGGCGCGGGTAAACAGCTTGACTGCCGCAGCCAGCTTAAAGGCTTCCGGCTGTCCGCCTTTGACCTGGATCGACAGCATTCCTCCAAAGCTCGACATCTGGGCAGCAGCAATCCTGTGGCCCGGATGACTGGGCAATCCCGGATAATGCACCGCCTCAATCGTTTTCTGCCGGCTCAAGAACTCCGCTATCCGTTGCGCGTTCTCCGACTGGGCCCGCACTCTATAAGGAAAAGTCTGTATGCCGCGCAAGGTCAGCCAGCATTCAAATGGGGAAGGCACAGACCCGCCAGTGTGTTGGATGGCGCGGACTTTCTCATAAAGCGCGTTGCGTTCTTTGAAAACCAACGCCCCTCCCAGAACGTCACTATGGCCGGATAAATATTTGGTCACCGAGTGCATCACGACATCGGCGCCTAACTTCAGAGGACACTGCAGCGCGGGCGTGGCCCAGGTGTTGTCGCAGGCCAGCAAAGCGCCTGCTTTTTTAGCGACGGCCGCCATAGCGCGAATGTCGGTGATGGTCAGCAGAGGATTGGAAGGCGTCTCCGCCCAGATCACCTTGGTTGCCGGAGTCACCGCCCGCTCTACCGCAACCGGATCTCGCATGTCTACATAAGAGGACTTCAGTCCCCAAGGGCCCAGTTGGTCTTTGAGCAGAAGTGCGGTCCCGTAAAACACGTCCTCCGCCACAATCACATGGTCTCCAGGAGAAAGGGCCTGGAACAGCGCCATGCTGGCCGCATTGCCGGAGGAAAAAGCAATCGCTGCCGCGCCTTCTTCCAATGAGGCCAGGCACTCCTCCAAGGCAACTCGGTTGGGGTTGCTTTGGCGGGCATAGCTGTGTCCGCCGGGAAATGTGCCGTCTTCCGCGCGCTCGAATGTGGTGGAAAGATGAATCGCAGGGGTAACATCACGGGTCCCGGGCTCGATCTCGTGGCCTGCATGGACGGCTCGTGTCTCAATTTTCATGACTTCCAGATTACACGAGCAAAATCATAAACAAAACAATTCACCACCCATCAGACCTGTCCCGGCTGGCCGTGGATTCCCAACTTCCTCTGTTCCTCCGCTGCCTCCGTGTTTCAAGGTTTTGGTTTATCAGCGTTCATCAGCTTAATCAGTGTCATCAGTGGTAAGTTTTTCTTGGTTTTCGTTTTATCAGCGTTCATCTGCGTAAATCAGCGCTAAGCAGTTGGGTTTTCTTTTGTTCTGCCGATGTTTGGACGCTGGAGCAGCGGCATCAACTCTGGGAGCAGAAGCCGCTCTTGATGAAAAGAGTACTCCCGCAATCCGTCGACTGCGGTCCAGGTGGAGTGGTAGCGATTGTAGATGTCGCTATCGCCCAAATCTCCCCAACTTCCATCCGGATTTTGGCGCGAGAGCAGATAGTCGGTCCCGGAACGGACCATAGCATCACCTTCGTCAGCGCCGAAAGCGCGCAGCGTATCCAGGAATTCACCCAGAATCTCCGAATCCCGGAACTCTTGCGCTTCCATGAGGTTCGTCCGCAAATAAGCCAACTCTTGCGGCAGCCACGCGGGGGAGAGCCGGTACTTTCCGTAATCGTTCAGCGTGTAAATGAGATGAGTAATGGCATAGGTCACATCGTCAAATTCAGCCTCGTTCAGCTTCAATCGCGTGCGCTCTGGATATGGGCGCATTGAGGAAATCCACTGGAGTACATCGCGATACGAGGCCCCGAGATGTACACCGTAAATCTGTCCTGTATAGGTAATCACAAGGGCCTCTTGCCAAACGTTGTATGGGCTGCGGAATGTCAGTGGCGTAGCGCACTTCTGGCATGTTGTAGCGCCACGTGGACTGCGAAGATCGCATCCCGGGCAGAACTCTGGAATATCGGCGGGTGGCGGTTCGAGCTTCGGATCAAATTCCAGAAAATCGACTGCGGAATAGTGCGCCGCAGCGTTCTGGATGCGGTGTTGAAGGGCCTTGTCATGCACGCTTAGCAGCCGCTCCGCGGCATCGACGCCGAAAACGAAACCGGTAAGCTCATCAGGATCGTCTGCCGGAGGTTCAACATGTTCTTGCCGCCATTGCCGCGCGCGCTCCTGCCCTATCCCGCGGGCCATCTCGCGCAGATGCACATTCCTCGCGGTGTTCGAAATAGTGAAAAAGCACCATAGCAGGTCGAATCCCCACTCGTGAAAGTGCTGCGGGTTCGCTGCGACATGGCCGATGAACTGAAGGCCTCGCTCAACCGCCATATCCCGGTCATGGTCCGTGTAGCGTGCACCGGGCCACAGCGGCTTCGGGTGGCCAGGCATATGTACAAGGAGGTCAAGAATTGTCCGAAGCGCAGAGAGGAGCGTGTTCCGGGTGGGTCTCAGCAGGTCTGCCAAGAGATTCTTCCTTTGCATCGCAGCGACGCCTTCGACGCACGCTCAAAAGGGCCCAGTGGCCGAACGATTCGCTGCAAGGGATATATGGTATTCCCGCCGGGAGGGTTTTCAAGCAAAATAGCAGTGTCCTGACTTTCCATGTCCAATCCTGGTGATCTCGCATCCATCGTCAAAGAGCAGGCGGACATCGTCCGCGTGATAGGCGATTACGTCAAGCTCAAGAAGGCGGGCGCGCAGAACTTCTCCGGGCTGTGTCCGTTTCATCAGGAGAAGAGCCCATCGTTCAGCGTCCATGCCACCCGGCAGTTTTTCCATTGCTTTGGTTGCGGCGTCTCCGGCGACGTTTTCACCTTTGTGCAGAAGATTGAAAACATCACCTTTCCTGAATCGGTACGCTTTGTGGCGCAGAAGCTGGGGATTGCCCTGCCCAAGACCCAGTTTGACTCGCCTGCCGATGCCCAGGAAGCGCGGCAGCGCGGCCAGTTGATTGATATCCATGAGCGCGCCTGCGCCTTTTTTGAAGATCAGTTCCGGCGCCCGGAAGCGGCCCACGCACGCGAATACCTGGCCAACCGGGGCGTCAAAGAGGAAATTATCCATACTTTCCGGATTGGTTATGCTCCCGATTCCGGCTTCACCCTGAAAGACCGCCTGAAGTCCGACTTCAGCGAAGAAATTCTGCGTGCCAGCGGCCTGTTTTCCTGGAAGGCCGAGTCGGACTCTTCCGCCATGTACTCTAAATTTCGCAATCGCATCATGTTTCCGATTGCCAATGAGACTGGGAAAATCATCGCTTTCACCGGACGGACACTCTCCAAAGACGAGAAGGCCGGGCCCAAGTATCTGAACTCTCCCGAGACGCCCATCTATTCCAAATCTCGCGTGCTTTACAACCTGGACCGCGCCCGCGAGGCGATTCGTAAGCTGGATTACGCGATTATTGTGGAAGGCCAGATGGACTGCATTGCCGTCTATTCCGCCGGCCTGCACAACGTGATTGCCAGTTCAGGGACGGCCTTCACCGAAACCCAGGTGCGCCTGCTGGGCCGTTTCAGCAAGAACATCGTGGTGAATTTCGATCCTGATACAGCCGGGGCCGCCGCTACCGACCGTTCGCTGGGCATGCTGTTGGAAGAGGATTTCAAGATCAAGATCCTGCGGCTGGAGTCGGGATTTGATCCTGACCTGTTCATCCGGCGCAACGGCGCGGAGGGCTATCGAGAAGCACTCAAGAATTCTGCTGACTATTTTGAATACCTGATGAATCGTGCTATGGCCATGTTCCCGGTAAAGACCCCGGAGGGCAAAGTCAAAGCCATCAATTTTCTGCTGCCGCACATCAACCGTGTGCCCAACCGGATTGTGCGAGACGGGCTGGCCAACGACATTGCTCAAAAACTGGCCATCGACACCGCCTTGTTGCGGCAGGAGCTGAAATCTGCCGCCAACCGCCGTTCGGCTGCGGGAATTCGCTCAACTCCTGATTCCCAGATTACCTCTGCTGAAAGGGTCTTGATTCGGGCCGCATCTTCCACCGATCCCGAAGAATCCGGGCTTCGCCGGACCGCCCTGGAAGTGCTGGCAGTCGAGCGTCTGCATGCCGGCATTGCGACAGAATCTCTCTTCGATCTCCTGCTGGGCTGCGACCAGGAGGGCGATCCCATGGCCTTGCCGCTCAGTGATTCCGACCGGCAACTGCTAGCGAGGGTCATCATGGAGGCCATCGAGCCGCTGACCCCGGAGTTGCTGGAAGGCGCGCTGGAAGCCCTGCGGCATCGTTCCCAGTTGGCCCAGCGCGAGCGCGACATCAAGCGCGGCATCTTTGACGCCGAGCGTCGCAACGATACGGCAACGTATGTGCGCCTCAAACAGGAATTGCTGGAGCTGGACCGTAAATTGAGCCGGTATAGCGGCATGTGAGCGGCTCAGTCCACTCACGTCCACTCCGTCCACACTTCGCTAGGGGAAAATGGTCTGATCATCCGATCACCCGATGACCCGATCCCCCAATTCCCCCGATTCCCTAAAATCCTTTCGAAACTAACCGATAAACACAGCATCTATATATATGCGGGTTTGACTCTATCTCCTTTGTTTCTCGGCGGGTGGCCCGGCTGGCGCTTTTCTTCTTGGATTTGATGTGATAATCTAAGTACCTTCGGGTCGTGCGCGCTTACCAGCCTATAATCCGCCGCCTTTCTTTAGGGAGACGAGCGTTCAGCCCCGTATTGTTTGCACAAACGAGGACCGTGGTTTGGCTCTAGAAGATAAATTCGACGACATAAAAAAGCTGATCGACGCAGGAAAAGAAAAGGGATATCTCACCTACGATCAAGTCAATGATCTTATACCAGGTGATATCCAATCACCAGACGATCTGGACGACCTGCTCACCACGATCGGTACTCAAGGCATCGATGTCCTCGATGCCACCAAAGGCCTGCCTTCAGAACAGAAGTTTGAGGAGCTCGAAGAAGGCGAAGATGTTGAACTCGACTTAACCCCAGGGGCGCTGGAAAAAACCAACGACCCTGTGCGTATGTACCTGCGCGAGATGGGCACCGTTCCGCTGCTCACCCGCGAAGGTGAAGTTGAAATTGCCAAGCGCATTGAGCGTGGACAGATCCGCGTGCTCAAGGCGCTTTCCCGCTCTCCTATCGTCATCAAGGAGATCCTGTCCCTGGGCGAGGACCTCAAGAAAGGCGTCCGATCCATTAAGGAATTGGTCGCGTTTGATGAAGAGGAGATCACCGACGAAATCGTGCAGGCGCGGCTGAAGGACTTTACCGGGCAGATCGATGAGGTCGCCAAACACTATAAGAAAGTCCCGCAGCTTGAAGAGAAGCTCAGTGGCATCCAGCAGAAGAAAAAACCCAAGGAATATCGCAAGTGCCGCTGGGCGCTGGGCCGCGCGCAGGTCATGGTTTCCAAGGGCATTCGGGACCTGAAATTCACGAATCCCGAACGCAAACGTCTGATCGATCGTGTCAATAAAACAGTCGACTCCATGCGCCTCCTCGACCGCCAGATCAACAGTCTGGAAAAAAAGATTGAGGGCACCCGCAGCGAAGAGACCAAGAAGGATTACCGGAGGCTCCAGCGCCAGCACAAGACCGACCAGGAAACGCTGGAGCGGGAAGCCGGGGTCAGCTACCAGGAGCTGAAGCGTACTCAGCGCGAAATCATTCAGGGAGATGTCGATGCTGAGGCCGCCAAGCGCGAGCTGATCGAGGCCAACCTGCGATTGGTTGTTTCGATAGCCAAGAAATACACCAATCGCGGTCTGCAATTCCTCGACCTGATTCAGGAAGGCAACATCGGCCTGATGAAGGCCGTGGACAAGTTCGAGTATCGCCGTGGCTACAAGTTCTCCACCTATGCAACATGGTGGATCCGCCAGGCGATTACCCGCGCCATTGCCGACCAGGCCCGCACCATCCGTATTCCGGTGCACATGATCGAGACCATCAACAAGCTGATTCGGACTTCGCGCCAGCTTGTGCAAGAGCTGGGACGTGAGCCAACTTCAGAAGAAATCGCCAAGCGCATGGACATCCCTGTCGCCAAGGTGCGCAAGGTGCTGAAGATAGCCCAGGAGCCTATCTCGCTGGAGACGCCCATCGGTGAAGAAGAAGATTCGCACCTGGGTGACTTCATTGAAGACCGCTCCATGGTTTCACCGGCTGAAGCTGTCATCAACGTGAACCTTAAGGACCAGACCGCTCAGGTGCTGCGTACTCTCACCCCGCGTGAGGAAAAGGTCATCAAGATGCGTTTCGGCCTGGAAGACGGCTCCGAACACACCTTGGAAGAGGTTGGGCAATCGTTCGCGGTCACCCGCGAGCGTATCCGCCAGATCGAAGCCAAGGCGCTACGCAAGCTCCGCCATCCCTCGCGTTCGCGCAAGCTGCGGGCATTTATGGATGGCATTCGAGAAGTGTAGTTTTACAGCGGTTCAACAGTTGCTATATCCCGCGCAGGGTGGAGGAACGGCCCTTTAGGGCCGTGTAGAGTACGAATACAAAGGGCTTTTAGCCCTGGTGCAAAAACACTGGCGGGCTACACCTACTCTGGAACAGCTTTAGAATTTGTAATTGCTGATCGGGTAATTGTAATTTGAGGAAAAAATTCCTCAATTTGCAGTTACCCGATTTTTATTCATTTTTTACCAGCGACAACGTTTGGCAGTTTGGTTTACCGATTTCCCGATTTTCTCTGCACTGCTATCCGTGAAAATCTTCTCCTGCCGCGAAGATTTCTCTGTCTTTCCTTTGTGTCCTTCGTTTTTCCAATCTTCTCTGCGACCTCTGTGGTCCTCCGTGTCCTCTGTGGTTAGCCTTGGGTTTCCTTATGTTGCCTTCGTGTCCTTCGTGGTTAGGTTTCCTCTGCGTTCTCCGCTTTTTCTTGCGCCCTCTGCTGTTCGCTTCTGATTTCCTTCGCGCTCTTGGCGCCCTTTGCGGTGAAGAAGGTAGACCTTGTTTTCCTCCGCTGGCCCAAGTTAGACTTCACGCAAAACAATGAAGATAAAGATAGAAGATAAACACGCTATGGGGCAGGCCTGTCTGCGGAGCGTCCTGTGAGCCGGGAGACTTCGGGCGCTGCCCTGGGATTCACCGGAGTTTTACCAGGAAGCGCACGCCCTTGCCGCCAGGCGCCGGGGATTCATCGAGCATAAGCTTCTTAGACTGAGAACGTAGTATTTTCTAAACTCACTGCGAGCACTGAAAGAAATGGGGCGAATTACGGGATTAGCGCTCTGACCGGGTGAAAATTGGTAACCAAGGCGCCGTCCACTAAGTCCACCTCGTCCACTTCGTCCAGACTAATCTTCTTTCCATAAATCATGCGGTTATGGCGCCAGAAAAAATCTGTTCCACGTAATTAAAGGAATTAGAATCTGCTCGAAGTTCAAACACACCAGCCCCGAAGCCTGGATTATTCATGAGTCAACATAAAGACATGGATCATCCAAGCACCACAGATATCGTCACCTAGTTGGGCCGCCTGCCTTGGGCCCAGAGAACCACCCCATTATTGGATACAGGTACGTTCTCGATGTTCAATGACCGATGCTGCTGCGCGGCCAGATCAGGAGTGCCCGCTTGAAGAGTTCCTCGCCTCGCTTTGAAATAGTTGACTCATCCCATATTTTCATAACAAAAAGACCCTGGTTGAGCGGGAGGAGCGAGTACTGCATCATCACTGGACATTTTTTGGTCCAATCATAATTCTTCTGAGCAGAATTCAGGCTTGCACTAAGAATTGTAAGATTACCCAGAGTCTGGATTGCTGCATCCCGTTTGCGAGTTGCTCTGGACCGAGCATCGCTTTCTGGGACTTCGTATAGCTCAGTCAAAGTTAGTCCCTTTGACCCGTCCGGAAGGCGCCAATTCGGTATCCAATCCTGCGGCATGATGTGTTCAACAGAAGGTTGTTCGTCAAATGACAAAGCCTCAGATTTCGACGACATAAAGGTTTGGTTTAGCGTTTGAAAAGATGAACAAGTTTGGGGCTGTTGAGAATCCCATACAGGGGCTTTTGTAGCCATGCCTCGCGGAACCTGGCATCATTGGGCCACTCTCCTGAATCACCTGTTTGTTCAAGTAATAACTTCCTGACATTTTCGGCGTTGAATCCATCTCGGCGTAGATTTTTCGCTAAAGAAAGGAATATACGATTGTAGTTCTTTGTACCGAGGCTACATACAGCGCGTCGAAATAAATAGGACTCTAAGGTAATTGATATTTCCGTCCACTGCTGATCGTCCACTCCTTCTTCAAGAAGCGCTAGCAGAAGAGGGTAGGAAGTCCTGACATCATATGTCTCGAGAAACGAACACAGCTCAAAGATAATGTCATCTGGTTCTGGTGATACGATTCGCCGAAAATGGTTGCCTTGCCGTGCAAGTGCTGCGAGTTCGGAGGTTACGTCAGGAAACGGCTGAGTAGTCTCAAGCCAATGGCGGTATTCGACATAGAGGTGCTTGATGGGGATGTCCCGGCCCTGACGGCTGGCAAGGAAATGCTGCATGAAGAGATCGCTGCGAGGACGGATTAGGCGGCCTTGCTTCACCTCCTCGCGCCAGAATTCATCATCGAAGCCGCTCCAATATTTTTGATATACCGCTTCTACATCTGTACCCTTTTCTCTGCCTGCCCGAAAGAATATATAGTTTCGAAGGAGATCGGCCGGAAGCAGTGGTTCGCCCCGTGCATTCAATGTCTCGAAAATAACTTGAGGGTCATCGTCCTTTTGCAGATCGATCACGACAACCATCATGCCGTTCCGCAGAGTCTGGAAACATTCATCGACTCGGGCAGAGATTGGATATGCAGCCGCTAACGGGTCTTCACCTTCTTCGCCCAGAAAAAATGCTTCGAGTTGGCTAAAGAAGAACAAATAGGCTTCGATCATCCGTGGACGGGGATCATACTTGCGGGCATACGGTTTCCTGCGAAGTGGATGCCGCTTCATAACCTCTTCGTGCGATCCAGACGAAAGCACATCAATGAACTGAAGACGATCAAGTTGTGTCGGCCACACTTTGAATTTGTCAACGTTCGGATCTGACATCATGCCCGTGTTGAATAGAAATTTGTCACATTCGCCAGCGATAGCTTTGCATCCCTGAGACTTGCAAAAGTCTCGATATGCCGACAGAAAAATCTGAAATGTGGTTAGACGTTGCTGGCCGTCAATTACCTGACGAACAACGACGTGACCAGTTGGAGTCTGCTTCTGGTCAAGAACCATAGCGCCTAGAAAATGGTTGGGAGCGTCCTTCTGCCCCTCCAGCGCTTCCGCAAACTTCCGCTGGATGTCTTCCCAAAGAGGTAGCCATTGTTGTTCCTCACTCCAGACATATTGCCGCTGAAACAGCGGTACTTCGAGACGTTGCTTCGAATCGAAAACTGCAAGCAGTGAAGACTTATGAACATCCACCGATTTACCCCTCCAGTTCACAACAATCGATCGTGGACAGCGTACCAAAATCACGTTAAGAAGTTTACAGACGGGATTGAAACATTAGGGCAGCGCAGGCCGTGCCTGCCCTGCCCTTTGCTTTCAGGATCCGAGTCTTCGTTTTCCTGCGCTTAGCAACTGCTGACCGAAGTAAATGATCGCAATTGCCGCAAGGATTTCAACGAGGCCTGTAAATTTGTTCTCCATCTGACCACTCCTTTCTGGCACCAATTAAACCAACCCGAGGGGAACGATGAACAGAACACGTAGAACTTAAGTGGATGATGGCTTACGTGTTTGTGTGCAGGTATTGCACTACAAGGGTACGTACAAGAAAGGTCATTTAGTCACAAGAAAGTACATCATTCAACGCACAAAGCAGCTTTGGACCGAGTGAAAAGGATTTTTCGAGCCGTTCGAAGCTTCGGATGCGCCACACTCGATGTGCAGTTTCGTCGTAGTCGAAATTGTAAAGCGCAGCGCCGACAAGTGCCGATACTTCTCGATCATGAAACTTGCCGGTTTTCCCTTTCACCAAGCCAGCAAGGGAAAATTTCATCACTTCAGCGACGGACTTCGCTCCTATAAATGTATAAATTGCTTCCCCCCAAACCAACATCATCGAATAGTGCCTTACTGCTTTAGCAGTAGACGCAGGATTGGGTAGCCCAAGCACCATATCAGACATTTCAGGCATCAGCTTGCTCATGCTCTCCAACACTGCAGCAGCCGCGGTTAAGCTCTTTGCATTTCGAATGCGAACCTGCTTGTCGCCCAACATATCCTTGAAAACATGATCGAAAGCTGGGGCTAATTGGATTAGAAACATTGAAATGCCAAGCGTCTCTCTGCATAATCCAGATTCGCCCAGCCTCTTGAGGTGCGTCTCAATATGAAATTCTTTAAGCTGCCGAAAACGCGATTCGATCCATTTAGAGAATCTGCCTCCCTTCTTCACACCGCTTTTTGCCAATGCATCGGCCAACTCCGCAACTGAAACATCATTGAAATTAATTCCCAATTCCTCTGCCGTAGGAAAGTTGAAGTTGAAATTGATTCGACTACGTGGCACATGTCTCCTATCATTAAGGTTTCGAGATCCCTGAGTCGCCACCGGTGGCCGGTTTGTGGCCACTGATGATCATATTTTACAACCTGCAAATGATTTCATTAGAGCGAATGATTTCACGGTAAGTCGAAACTGGAAGTTGGATTTCCAGAAAAGGAAAAGCCAAATGAGGAAGCCTGGAAAGATCAGGAAGGCAGAGGGTGCACCGCGGAGAAGGAATAACGCTGTCGTTGCACAAAGTGCGAAAACAGAACATGCAGACCAGGCAGTCAGAGAGCGCATCTGTTGGCACAGCCTGGCTATTGTTAACTTGGCACATGTGAAAATTGATTCGGAGGTAGCCCATGCCCACGGGTTTGAAATGTTGTACACGGAGCCGTTCGGTACTGGGGCCGCCGTGCTCTGGAATGGGCAAGAACTGATCATGACCGCTAGGCATGTCATAGACGGAGCATCCAACACTCAGCTCGCGTTGATGCCTCGGGCGATGTCGAAGATTGTTTGGCACACTGAGGAGTCCATTGGGAAGTTAAAACAACGGTCCCAGCCGCGGATCAAGGAAATCATCAGATGCGGTTGGGAAGACCTAGCAGCGATCAGACTCGAAGATGGGGAGAGCGACAACCTGAATTTGCACTTTGCCGATCTCGAAGGATGTGGGACTCCTAGCGCTGGCACCAAAGGCGTCTACGTAGGCCATCCATTTGGCAAGAGCCGGGAAATCGACCGGGTTCGTCTCGAAGGTAACCAGACAGAGATTCACAAGTCTATATCTCCTATGATGACAGCCGGAAAGATATCATTTTTGGATAACCAGGAGGCGCAGTACTACAAAAACTTCGATCCCAAACGGCATTTTATAATCAACTTTGCTCTCGCTGCGGCAGGGGGCGTAGACGGCAAGGGTTTTAGCGGTGCCGGAGTCTGGTACCATCGTGTCCCGCGCGCTCCAGTCTGGGAACCAAGAGCGCGGCTCGCTGGTATTTGCACTGAGCAATACGCAAGCAAGAAGCTTTTGAAGGTAGTGAAGATAGAATCGGTCAAAAGATTCCTCAAAGAAGCCGTTGGCTCAGACGCCTAAGTGGGCTCCTCAGGCAAGACTGGAATTTCCAACCGGTTAAAGTTGCCTGCTTGCCATCCCACCAAAGATGCTTGCCTCGCATATTCGTGCACTATGAATTCGTAGCTGCGGAAATCCTGCAAAATCCCAAGATTCAACGGAGATCAACATATGTTGATGCAGGGTGCTGGTCATTATTTCGCTTTCTGCGAAGCGTATGCGATTCGCTGAAAGCAGCCTAAGTCTATTCAAGGACTGTTGAGGCCGACATTCCCCATGAAATCAAAACGGACGATCTGAATCCCTGCAAGCTCAAATTATCAAAAATTACCTACACGGCTGTTGCAATGCAGCCGCTAACGAGAGCCGTGTGAGAAGAGTCTATTATCATTTCACCGCGCGCTGGGTGGAGATGAACGGGAGGATGAGATGAAGACTTCGACTTGGAGTGGAATGTTATTCACGAGCCTGTTTTTGGCCATTGCCGGCGCGCAGCAGCCTGGCGTCCCGGCTGACGTCCAAAGCGCCATGGACCATTTCAACAAGGCGGCGTTGCGGGCCAACATGCGCTTCCTGGCCGACGATTTGCTGGAAGGGCGCGGCACAGGAACGCGCGGCCAGGAGATCGCTGCTCATTACGTTGCTGCCCAGTTCGAAGCTTTCGGTCTGGAACCAGGCGCTGCCAACAGCAGCTACTTCCAACCGGTCCCCTTTCGCGAGGTCAAGATAGATCCTGCAGGATGCGAGGTTTCCATCACGCGCAACGGCAAGACCACCCGTCTCAAATGGGGAGAAGGTTTCCTGAGTACTGGGAATTCGCTGCAGACGGACATTTCGGTAGAGGCGCCCCTCGTGTTCGTTGGCTTCGGCGTCGTCAACTCCGGCCGGGATTACGACAGCTACAAAGGCGTGGATGTGAAAGGGAAGATCATTGTCATATTGCCGGGGGCTCCGCCCAGTTTTCCGGCCGAAGAGCGCGCCCACTTCTCGTCAGGACTGGAGAAGGCGCGCCAGGCCGTGGCGCACGGGGCCGTCGGGATCATCTCACTCTGGACCCCGCAGTCGGAGGCGTCGCTTCCCTGGAGCCGCATGCCGAACCAGGTAGAATCGCCCCGGTATCGCTGGCTGGACAGCCATGGCATGCCCAACGATACGTTCAAGGAGCTTCGCGGAGGGGCCATATTGTCCATGAAGGCAGCGGAAGAGCTGCTGCAAGGTTCGGAGCAGCCCTATGCGGAGGCCTTGAAAGCAGCGGCGGCCGGCACGCCTCGCTCATTCCCGCTGGCGGCCACGGCGCGTTTGCACTCGGTCAGCAAACATCGCGAGGTCAGCAGTCCGAACGTGGTGGGTATCTTGCGCGGATCGGACCCGGCGCTGGCGCGCGAGTACGTCGTCTACAGCGCACATACGGACCACATGGGGATCGGGAAGCCGATCAACGGCGACCGCATTTATCACGGCGCAGTGGACGATGCGTCGGGCACCAGCGCGCTGATCGAGCTGGCCCGCGCCTATTCTAGCCTGGGCCAGCGTCCAGCTCGCTCCATCTTGTTTCTTGCAACTACGGCTGAGGAGCAAGGCTTGCTGGGTGCCGACTACTTCGCGCGCTTCCCCACCGTGCCGAAGAGCAACATCGTGGCCGATATCAACATGGATGGGGCCAGCGTCTTTTATGCCTTCAAGGATGTAGTGGGCGACGACCACAGCACGCTGGGCGATACCCTCGCTCAAGTCGCTGGCCAGTTGGGCCTGGAAGTCAGTCCGGACCCCATGCCGGAGCAAAGTGGCTTCGTCCGCGCCGATCACTACGCCTTCGTGCGCCAAGGCATTCCCGCGCTGAGCGTGGGTGAGGGACTGAAGGCAAAAGATCCCAAGGTAGATGGACGGAAATTCGTCGAGAACTGGATTGAGACTCGCTACCACGCGCCCAGCGACGACATGAACCAGCCGCTCAACTTTGATGCTACCATCCAATATCTGCAGATCACTATGCTGGTGGGATATGACGTGGCCCAGCAGCACGAAAGACCTTCGTGGAAGCAGGGCGATTTTTTCGGGAAGCTGTTTGGGAAATAGTCCGGGGTGGGCTCCATAACCGCAACCAAAAGTTTGCCGCTGATTTGCGCAACTGTATGCAGATAGGGGAAATTCCGTGTACCGAGAATTAGGGGGTAAATTTTCCTCCGCTCCTGGGAAGGAATACTCTTACAATGGTTCTTGAGGCGTTGAGGAGGCGTGAGCAGAGCGAGAGGCGCCTCCTGTCGAAATCCTGAGCGGTGGCGAAGGATCTCTTCAACAATCCGTGTCCTCCGCGAGGACTCTAAAATTCGTGGCCTTCATTTCTCTAGCTCCATCTCCGTCCAAACTTTATGATAAAAAATCACAAACGCCCAAGAATTAGAAGTTTCCAATTGAAAATTACCAATTCGACAATACCCAGTTAATACCCCCTCCCCCTTGTAGATACCGCAAGGATACCGTATGGATACTTTGAGCCGGAAAGACCTTTGCAATCGCTCATAAAGCACTTAAGCTATCCACGCCGATAGATCAGGAATACGGCGTGGCAAGCGTTGATTTGCTTTCCTCTGCTGCTGGGAAAATTTTCTGCCGTTCATTCGTGGAACTGGTTTGATTCGCATTCGCATGTATTCATTCGCGGCTTAAGATTGTTGCGGTAGGGACGAGGATTTCTCACCGCCCCCCGCGCGGATCCGTACTGGCGCACTTTAGCGCATACGGCTCTTACCTTGAGTGCTTAGCGTCGAAGCGCACCTCCGGGTAAGGATGCAGAATCCGCGGTAGAGGCAAGTACAGGCTAATG